>Ga0123352_10016352_pt1 | contig 11817 bp, 5 predicted proteins | sample TergutLab28metaG_FD_89700 | JGI IMG/M metagenome (GOLD analysis project Ga0123352, IMG submission 89700) | Labiotermes labralis P1 segment gut microbial communities from Petit-Saut dam, French Guiana - Lab288 P1 | ecosystem: Host-associated > Arthropoda: Insects > Digestive system > Gut ...
CCTGCAACACGGACACTACTCAAACCCAGCCGCACCTAATCTCCAACACACAACGAACCGAGAACATAACGACCGATGTGGTAATTCAACAGCAAAGTCGCAAGCTACTGATGATGGATATATTAACCCTTTAAAGACGAAGAACAGACTGCTTTATTTCAAGGCCCGATCCGTACCGCGCAGTAAACACTTTTCTTCTCGGTTACAAAAACCAATCAGTTTATGCTGTAAGTGGGACAAGTCGTTGTTTGTTCTGAGATAAATACAAAACACATAAATACAGTGTGGGCAGAACGTACAATTGTTGAAGGTTAAACCTGTTGGTGCATCACATAACCAGTAGGCTTTAAAAGGTTAATGTCCGAAAGATGTTGGGCACATAAGAAGTGAAATAAAATAGCTAGTGACATCAAGTTGGACTTTTATTCTTCAAATATTACAATGATGCACGGTTCAATAAACATAATAATCCTATCTGCATTTTATATTTTATCAAATATTGTGACCCACATATCTAAAAGTTAATATCTTATATTTATACAGTGGTTTGGTTGTCTTTGTAACATATCCTTTGTAAAATCACTTCCCTGAAGACACCCACAAAACGTGACCGAAACATGTAGAAGGTTGACAACGATTAAAATGTAGTAAATTCGCGTATATGTATGTGCACTGGTTGCTTTTAATCTCGCAGCTAAACATCAGTGCATGGTCATGATATATCACAGTTATTAAAGCTGTATTTAGAATAGTGTATAGGCGATGTTCTTGTACCATCGATGCGTCACCGTCGACCCAAATAACCGAATATTTTTACTATGCATCTTATAGGGGCTTCTTGAGCTGTATGACAGGGGGGGGGAGGGGGGGTTTGCAGGTTTCAGAACATGCAGCACCCTGAAAACAGAGTGAAGTGTCATTGAGCAAGTTGTCTTGGGCGGTAACGCGTCTGGCTTATTTTCGGGAGAGCCGCGGTGTGAACAGCGACCGTGACCATAGCGTCTTAAGAGATTGTCGCGTTATTCCTTAGTCCCTCCAGAAAAATGTTGGGTTATTGTCACAAATAAGGCCACTACAGATTTCTTAGATTTGTTTGAAACATTTGGTATTATTTAATATTCCTACACATACACTAATCCAGTGTTATCCAACTTGTGGTTCCCGTGCCCCGGAAGACCTGCAATACTTATTCCAAGAAGGAGAAACATCTGATCTACGGACTGACTGAACAATATTTTCTCACACGTGGTATTGCTTTACAGTTGCGTTTTTTACTCGTGGTGTAGAATAAAATGTGAATTCATGCGCAAGGATCACTGATTGCATAATATGCCTTTGTCTATTTATTTTCCCAGTCTGTGGAGACCAAAATTTCACGTATCGAACTGTGGTGATCCCGCAGTATTTTGAAGGTAGAAACGGATGATTTTATTCGCAAATGTTGGAAACTGCTGGTCTGAGCTATTAATGACCTTGCAAATAACCTTTAAATAATTAAATATATATGTCAAGAACATAGTTTTGCAAATTTAAAAAATGCGGGGACTTCTTCAACATTTTTTTGTGCCAGAAAGTTGGCATGAATCTAATTCCCTACTGATTCTTCGTAGACGTTAGGCGCCTTCCTTAAAATAAATTTAGTCAACATGGTGAACTGCAGTAAGCATCCCATTTCTCTCTCTCTCAAGGCTTCGGCAAATCCGTCTGTGTTGCACACTTGGTACTGTCCCTCTTGCTGTGATTTATGTTAAATACATTTCTAAACATTTCTGAATTAATTAATCATATAGCTCACAGATTTTACGCGCTTGCAGTCCAACTACCAGCGTATCGTCAGGGTGGCCTTCCTTCCTTCCTTCTGAGAGGTTGGAGAAGCCCTCACATTGAAGCGTAACAAATACTTTGCAGAGGAAATATGTCTTCGGCCATCATTACCCTATAAGTGGAGGTTTTATTATAGAATAATTTTTATTCTGAAAAAACACCGGAACTAGTGAGCTTGCTGAGGTCTCGTAGAACTTTAACTTTCGTCCACGCATTGCTAGCTTATGGGTCCGGCAAGCACCCCGATTTCTCTGTCCCCCTCTAAGATGAAAGTAGCGGCTTTCCCCATCAATCCATGGTGCTGGACATCACTTTTTGTAGAGGCAACTGCACTGACACGGTGATTTTAAAGCTACGGAAGAAGGTTGTGATTGTAAATTTGTGATTGAGTGAAACACATGACGAACTGACAGATAGATGATAGAAATTATAAAAATAATGAGCAGTAAATGCTCTTATTCTTCGTGCGTCGCTACGTTACTCGACTAACACGTTTATTTCTGTAGCAACTTTATGACGTGTTACATAATTCGTGTTTTTTGAAATTATGAATTTATTCCGCAACGCTTTCTACAAGATGAAGTTTTCCGTCAAAGCGTCACGCAAGGATTAGTCCTGTTGTCTCACCCATAAGCGCCCTTATTTCTGTAAGCTTTGCAGTGACGCTCCTTTAAACATTAAACTCCTGGCACGTCAGTGTCAATGGGGGCCTACCGTTAGAAACTTAAACATGTTACAAAATTTTTATTCTGAAAATTTTAGAAAATTTACAGAACTGTGTAAACCTACATAAATAAATATTGCACTTGCGTGTGGGGTGTAGGATAAATTATTATTATTATTATTATCATCATCATCATCATCATCATCATCATCATCGTCGTCGTCGTCGTCGTCTTCATGCTTCCTATTTTTGGTGCCAGAGAAATTCGAAACACACCCTCACTTAGCCATTTGAGACTCAATGATTATTACATACTTACTTACTTACTCCATGGTGTACAGTCCTTCTTGAGAAGCTAACTGGTTTGCAGGTAGTCAAGGAATTCCCCGCATTTCACGGAACCCGAAGGTTCATTACCGCACTCACAAACGTCCGCCACCTGTCTCTATCCTGGCCAGCCCAATCCAGTCCATATGCCTACATACCAACTCCTGGAGATCCATCCTAATATTATCCACCCATCTACGCCTAGGTCTCCCCAGTGAACTCCTTCCCCGCGGTTTCCCCACCAAGACCCTATACACCCCCCTCTCCTCAACCATACTCGCCACATGCCCAGCCCATCTCATTCTTCTCGATTTTATCACCCGCACAATATTGTGTGAGGAGTACAAATCATTTAGCTCCTCGTTAGATCATTACATACTAAACACCTTCCGTCTCTACCAAATACATGTCTGTCAATACTGTATAGAAAAAATATTACACTTTATTCTGAGAACCACACCGAACAAATCACAATTACTCTGTTGGCACAAGGAGGAATTGTTTTATTAAATATGGTAGTATGTAATAATCCATATTTAATAGAACAATTTCCTCCTTGTGCCTACAGAGTATTTGTGATTTGTTCGGTGTGGTTCTCAGAACAAAGTGTAATAATTTTTCTATACAGTATTGACAGACATGTATTTGGTAGAGACGGAAGGTGTTTACTGTGCGGTACGTACTGGACCTTTAAAAATAATTCTGATTAATCTTAGTATGAAAAAGATTAACATAAAAAATCACTTAGTATCTTCTTTTCTAAAAATAGTTTTGTAATTATTACATAAATAACAGTGTAACAAAATAAACAATGTACATATGAATTAACATTGTGACACTTTCGCCTAATACTTATACCTGCTCTGCTATCGAAACAGTCTGATAGCATTTCACTCGAACAGAGAGCACCTTCAGAATGATTTCATTCCACCGGCAGCAATAAAACGTGCCTAGTTTGTCGTGCCGGCCATTTTTGCTCGATTTTGACCAAATTTGGAATTTATCGACAGGTTTTCAAAGTAGCTCTTACTAAAAATTCCCTCCAGTGGGAACCTCTCCGCTACGAGCGAACAGACGGACAGAATGGAAGGGAGAAGGACATGACGAGTCTGATAGCCGCTTTAGATCACTATAAGAAAGCGCTTAAAAATCGTAAGGGCGTAACTTAACCCACAACATATATACATGAGATGTAAGTCATGAGACCTGTGTTAGTGACACGAAATTAAATTTTGGTAATTGATTAATATGAAGTTGTGCAATGAAATATAAGATTTTTCAGTTTACGTTACTGGACAGATGTCGGTTGCCTGGGAACAAATGTTTGTCAAATATTTAAAACAAATTTATTTCAATTGAGGAAAAAAAGATTGAGAATGTTTCTAAATCCAAAATATACCCTGTTTTGGGATTTTGCGCAGCGTAATTTGGTACTTTGTCCGACGTTCCGGGACAACCCATGAGTCCTACCCTCAAGCATCAAGGAGTCCAAGAATAATTCCAGAAGGGCGAAGATCTCATTTATACAGTGGCGGAAAGATTTAAAGTTATGCTTTGAAGACTAATGTGTAAGGATATAATTGAAAGGACCTTGAAAACTCATGAGAACGGTGACTCAGTTTCCATTGTAAGACGAGAACACTGACAGATATCTATGGGTTTACAAGTTTCTGTCCGATGTTTAGAAAAACATTTATTTTTATTTTATTGTTTACTTTTACAAGACACGGGTTTTACTCGCTCTGTAGGCTGCTGGATCGCATGGAACTTTGTAAGCACCGTATCTGGAGCTGGTGAAATAATCACTACCTGCTGGGGAGTTAACTATTCTACTGCCGGATTTGTGATTCGGAAAATTCTCCTCAGGATATCTGAGCAGTAGTGTCTTCAGCAGAAAATGAGAGAAACCGATCGCATGCCAATCTTGATGTTTTACTCAAATTAAATCACTATATAAGAATTGGCCACGCTCACAGTCTTTAGTTTCCGACCCCGAAAGCTCTACAAAAAGTGACAGCGTGTCTTGGTACAAATCAAATAAACCAGCAACATTTCCAAGGGCCGCCATTTCTGCAACATATAGCCGTGCCACTTTATGTGGTTGTAAAAAATACAAGAAAATATTTTATAGGCATATGCAGCAATAAAATAACTGTGTCAAATTTAGACTTATGAATCTCTTCAGACTATTTATGGCTGCCATTACACATAACCAACTTGTATGACAATATTATGCATTTCCTTTTCCGTCTCTTTTCATTACAAATGACGAGATACGCAAGGGTTTTAGGGTAGGGTAATAGGGTAATCATCATCAACATCATCTGAGGTAAATATGTAGAGGGCGAAGTTCTGTCTCACTAAGTGACGTGCCATATTTCACAGGGTACAAATGCCCCTTCTCTTTTCACAGGAATTTTATATATAATGCATGAAGGTTTCAGCATTAACATATATTCGTTGTCATCAAAATTCAAAACCATGTAAAGTGTCAGACATACAATTTTCGGCACTTTTAATATTAGCAAGAAAAATACCAATGAAATTATTTATTTATAAAATAAATCTACATGACGCAGGTGAGGAAAATACAGTTTCGCTGCACATAAAATCAAGTACTTACGTCAAAAAATAAAACAGGACGTCCTGATAAATTCATATATCTAACAGTAAGGCATGGATGTTTGAAAGTTAAAGGTATTTCTTTTATACATAAAAGTTCATCTCACTCCATTTTACATGATTAAATATAGGTATAGGGGTTTACGTTTGACGGGAGAGGTCGAAACGAACGATATAATTGGAAAAGTTGGCCATTCTATTTCCACTCAACGAGGATCAAAAGGCAAATGTGTCCCGCGTGATATACACGATAATATGGGAAAGTATGTTCCGATAAATTAAAGATTTATTTTCTGGTATATCGACTGATTGTTACTTACGTATTTACTGGTTAACATGGCACTAACAGCAAAGAAGACTTGATTTTTTTCTATTGTCGCTGTGAGGACCACAAATATCGCATATATTTTAGGATATTTGTCCCGGAAATAATTCTTGGGATGTTTGGAATAATATTCTGAAAATGCAGGTAATCTTAGATAGGCCAACTTACTGGTGCCCTTGGTTACATCAAATCCGTAACCAAAGTTTTGTGTGCCTGAGACAAGGTAATTAAGTGAGCGTTTCCCCTTCTCCAACAATTACATATGTATGTATATATATCTGTAATTTAGTCTAATTATCATAATATACATAATACGTAATATTGTACATTGCATAAATTCGACCCTAGTTAACTTTCCACTTTTAAGTTTTGCGCTTCTAAATATACCGCGTACGAAACCTGTGCCCCACCTTGCTTCACTTGACCCACCCTTTTTGCCGGTCTGGTTTGTGCACAAATAAATTTAAACTTTTTAGTTTACTTGAAGCCCGTCCCAATGGCCGCGCGGTCTAAGGCGTAGGTCTGCTGAGATTGTGGGTTGGAATCCCACCGTGGGGCATGGGTATCTGTCTGTTGTGTGTTGTCAGGTAGAGGTCTCTGCGACGAGATAATCACTCGTCCAGAGGAGTCCTAACGACTGTGGTGCGTCGTTGTGTGTGATCTAGAAACCTCGTGTATGTGGAGGCCCTGGACCACTGGGGGCTGTTGTGCCAAAAAAATACTTGAAAAATTTTGTGACTCTAATTTATTAATTTTTAATATTTTACTCACGAAAATATACATATCTTCGCAGAAATGTTTTATTGGCAGTTTGTTCTTTCTTAAAAATCAGTTTTAAACTTAAATATTAAGTTGGGTAGATATGTTGAGTAACTGTGAAAGGTGAATTGAGAAAGATGTGAAAGGAAGCAAGATTTGCTTATTTCAAATTATTGGCTTACCACTTGAGGAAAAATGGCAAGAAAACAGTTTTGATAGAAGGATGGTCTGAAGATAGGTAATCGACACACAAATATTTTCTGCATTTGTGCAAAGATACGGAAAATCTGAAGTGGAGATTATTCTGAATCATAAAATTGCATGACTCCAAAATTTCTCACTTCAGCGGTCTCGTTTATACAGAAGTGTACTTTTCTTTAATTGTTCTTTTCTCGGTTTTAAGTGTCCACTTCCTCTTGTCCCTCTTAGGTTCCTGAATATTTAAACAGCTTTGCACAGATAATTTTCCTTCTGCAAGAAAGCAATTAATCGAGAGTTAAACCGAATAACTAGTTTTGTTTTAGAAAATATTTTCTGAAAGATAGAGTATATACAACTTTTTATAGTAATTTTGCTTTAGAAGAATAAGTATCAATATAAAATAATACTTCTTTTGAATCATTTCCCAAACATCCAAATCATTCGCGAATTGCAATAAAGGCAACAATTTCAAGTTAGCTTAGTCAAATAAAACAGTGAAACATAGTTTTGATGAAAGTGGAAAACAATTATTCACGACAGCTCAGACATTGCTTTGTTAGCTACGTATTATGATTACATATTTCGTATTAATGATGGTGTGCACGTACGACACCTTTTAATTTTCACTTAACTTATTCCGTGTCTTATACGTGCAGAATATGATGTTACATAACAGTCTGTCACAATATATGCACTCTGACTTTCATTTGCTTTGGAGAATTTCACGGATAGGAAATTCAGTGTTTGCATCTTTCGATCCCACACAACGGTTGCTACACGAAACTTTGTATTTTGATTCTTTGCGTTACTGTTCTATATTACGTAACATTTGTAAAATTAGCTTTACTTCGTTTTCGAATAAACATATGAAACGAAATGTATAACCTCTGTATTTCTTGGGATGTATTGAACAAAATATGCTACTTCCTGTCAGTTCTATCTAGAGTTTAACAATAATCTCAAAACATACTTGACAGAAATTGTTAGAATACTCGTACATCACGATTTATGCGAAAAGTGGACAATAATGGAGGTTTTGGAGATTGTGTGATTTTGTAGATTGGATTTGTCTGGCTCAGAAAGATTTCCACCAACGCGCTCTTATGTGCACAATAATGGAGCTGCGGGTTACATAAAAGGTTGGGAAATTCCTTAGCTGGACGATCATTAGCTTCGTAAGCCGGACCCTACTCCATAGAGTTAGTTAAGACACACAACCACATCAAGAGTTAAGTGTGTGTGTAAGCAATAATAATAAGCAAAACATTCACTCCAACGGCAGAAATCAGAATAAATGTTTCTGCTCTTTCAAAAACTCTACTTTAGGGGCATTAATATTTCAACGTTTGCACAACGAAAAACTGGTATCCCTGTTACATAATCATCCACTCAACTTCTTGAACATGGCCTCGAAAATTGATGTCATATCATCTACAGAATTTCTGTGACACGAAGAGAGAGAGAGAGAGATAGGAGGGCAGATATTTTTCTTGCAGTAATGGCGATGTCCATAAGCAGTCAAGGAAATAGATGTTTATCGTTAACAATTGGAAATGTCTCTGGTGCACTTCCTATAACTCATGTTACTTGGAATGACAGTGCAGGATGGGGGGATATCTGAAAAGAAACGTCGAGGCAGTCCTTTTAAATGTGATGACATCTTGGATTATCCTGTTTAAGACCAAAAATCTCTGAGAGACATTTTAACCCTACCATTTCCTCTACATAACTCATATGTTAAGTTTCCTTATAATACTTCTTACATTTCCCAACTCTTCGAATTTTCCAGCATATGAAAAAATTCTTCGACATTTTTTTTATATTAGCCTGAAAGCGTTGTGACGTACTCCATATACTACGTGAAGAGCTTCATAATTGGAACCCCACAACAGCAATAATAATTATATCCATCACATATAAAATTGAGAGATAGGCGGAATATGCAGCACGAATTTGACATTAAAATTGCTTAAACATTAATAGTCCGAAAATTCTGAAGGAAAGAAACGGCTTGAAGAAATCGAGAAGTATGTGGGATATAATATTAAAATGAACCTTCAGGAAGTATATTAGGGTGTATATTGGATTTATATGGCTCATTATAGAGTTCAGAATATTTGTTATCTATGAAAATCGTACAGTTCTGAATTGCTCTATAGTCTTATTAGACGTAATATTACTCATGTTTTTATTCGATGCTCAATATAGCGTCCGCTTATAAAGCTGCATGTTCTGAACAGAAGTTATATACGACACTGTAAACAAATAACCTCTTAAAATTTGACTTCCAGAGGCTCGAACCTTCAAAACTGTGAAGGATTCAAACAGAACGTTGTGATAAAAAACTAAATGTGCAGATATATTTATCACATCACAGTTAGCAATTTTTTGTGACGTAATTTCATAAAGTAACGTTTTCTTGAGTCGTTCACCCACTTACATATTGCCATCTTTTAAAGTCACCGGTAAGGTGCATTGCTGTGTCCACAGTCTTCCTGCATTGAAACCTATGCTGAAACAGTTCATTGCTATCTGTTCGGCTTCTTATTGTACTCTCTCTTCATAGACATTCTTATAATAAAACCAACTACATGCTCTAATTTTTTAAATTTGTTTTTGGAATAAAACTCTACATGTTTCGGACAGTTCCTCTGTCCATCATCAGGAGTTTTTCACTGTAAACACAGCAATGGTATATGTCACACAGGTTTGCTGACAGCTTGCGAGTAGGATCAGGACGGAACGTCCTGATACTCTGTTTCCTTTCAAAAAAACTTCACCCTCTTACCGAAAAACAGGTAAAATTATAGTCCTGTATATATTAATGTCTAGGTATTTAGGTAGGAGACGAAAAGACGTACGCTTGTATTTTACGTTAAAAGAGACACCCGTTATTTTATCTGTGCATTGCATTTGTCAGATTCAAAGATTTCAGTTTTTAAAGATACGTTATTATAAACCTGAAGCCTAAATGCAGTTTTCTAGCAATATGTCATCAAAATTGCAGCCTCCTGCGGTCAATTATCTGACAGCCCAACTTTTAAATTGTGCACACCGTAGCCAGACGCATTCCCAACAACTTACTCTTACACAACACAATATGCTGCCACAACACCCTGTTAATATAATGGAATTATTTTGTGAATGTTTTTGAAATGACTTTAGCAAGGAACAACGTAGCTCCCTGAGGATATCGGAGGCATTTTAAGTGTTTTAATGTGAAATTTGATATAGTGCATTTTTTTGTTAATAATTAAAGTGATTCTACGAAATGTGCGGTGCAACAATGAGGATAATTTATGTTAATATTTTCTTGGAAATAATAACACGAAATAAGTTAAAATATTAAAAGTAGTGATAAACGTAAGTCCAGCCTTGAAATATTCCGGTTTTATTTCTTAAACATATCATTTTCAGATGCCTGTACAAATTACAAAAGTTAACCTAACCTCAACAAAAACTGTTTCACTTATTACCATTTTAAGAGGAAATCATGTTCAATGCGGAATGCCGTGTGAACAAGCAGGCGCTTAATATTGCATTAATGGTTTTGGTTACTCAGGGACCTAAAATTAATGTTGTTTTTTAATATATGAGAAATGAAGAGTGTCTACAAACTGCTTTGAACTTGTAACGTTTGTCCAAAGGAACTGTTCTGAGAAATGCACTGACAGTTTTTCGGCATTTTTTTCTCCCTCAATCAGCTTTACAAGACTAGTGTTGTTGATGGAAGAGTGGCAGTTCTGTATGGCCATAATGATATTCCCAAGAAGACAGATTGCGGAAGAGCTCGAAGGTGGGAAAATTGGCGTTGTCACTTACGCGTGCTGTCATTGAAAGTATGTGACTTTAAGGAGCCGTTAATGAGATTATCCGAAATAACCGAAAATTAAAATTAAATCTCAATAAACTTCAGATTCGGAAATTACAGGTGCAAAAGCTGCATAAGCCCCTTCCCTTCTTGTCTCCTAAACTTCTGATCTAGCTTTCCTTCGCTGACATGCTGGAACGTGTGTGGATACGAGATTCACGTAAGACGCTCCACTATTTTTTAGTTCCTGAGAACGAAAAAGAAAACGCAGAAAAAATTTGAGGGCCTAACATACACTTTGACACAGGGTAACGTCCATCTACATGGAGGCTTCTTTTAATTATTATTATTATTATTATGTTTAATACGAAGGTGTGTTTTCAAGAACAAACATTTTGTCTAGCTGAATATGTAGTGCGTCGCTGTTTCTGCTTATCATCGCATGGCCCGCTTTCAGACACTGTAGTTTCTGCATATTATAATGACAAATTATGAATATGAGATCCACAAAAGGCGAAGCACAAGTAATACATATTACAAAGATGATGAAAACCATTCTATGACATAGCGTCATGAAGGAAAACTGCAAGTAAAAGAGAGACAAATATATATGTAAAAAGAGATAGGAGGAAAAAAGGGAACTGACATTAGAAATTCAGATGACCAAAAGGCGAGGTCGGGCTACGATTTATCATAACAAAAAAATGCACCCCTCTCGCGGGGGAAGGATGGTACAGCCAAATAGCCAACCATGTCGTCAGTGCAAGCGACAGTTCATTTTTAATATAAATGAGCCCAAAAAGAAAGTCGACCCCCCACCCCTTCTTACTGAAAAAGAAAACAAATAGCCTTCGTGGAAGAAAGAGAATAAGGCAGACTAAGACGCTACAAGGACTGGGTTTGCATTCCGTTTTCTTACAGCGGCAGAAGAAAGAGAAAGGGAAGAAGACTGAGGGAGAGGAGGAACGCAAAGAATCGACGGAAAGGCGAAATGACTAGGATGTGAAATTCCAGATAAAAAAAAGCCTTTATGTTTGAAACAAACGTTTTTAAGTCCGAATGTTGATTTGTAATTTGGACATTTTGTTTCAAATGTTGAGTTACATGTAGAGAGACTCTGTCCGGTTTGTAGAATTAAAACGTCTTTCTGTCTGAAATAAAGTGAAATGCAAACTTGATGCAACAAGGTAATTTTATTGATGTATTCTTAGCTCGACATGTTTCGGGTACATACGCTCATCATCAGGAGCATTAGATGTTGAGTTGCAGCATGTGGTTTTCTGC
>Ga0123352_10016356_pt1 | contig 11817 bp, 5 predicted proteins | sample TergutLab28metaG_FD_89700 | JGI IMG/M metagenome (GOLD analysis project Ga0123352, IMG submission 89700) | Labiotermes labralis P1 segment gut microbial communities from Petit-Saut dam, French Guiana - Lab288 P1 | ecosystem: Host-associated > Arthropoda: Insects > Digestive system > Gut ...
AGTGTGTGTGTGTGTGTGTGTGTGTGTGTGCGTGTGTGTGTGTGTGTGTGTGTGTGTGTGTGTGTGTGTGTGTGGCAATGAGCAGGTGTATTTTTTCAGTATATTTAATTTTGCTGTGAATTGCTGAGCTAATGTAGTACCGATGATCTGTGAGTGACTTAGTATTGAACATTGATGGAATTCTGCTGATGGGGGAAAACCCCATAGTACCAAGGCAAACACTGGTCCCTGTGCCACTTTGTCCATAACAAATGTCACAGGGACTGACCAGGGATTGAATCTAGTTCTCCTTGTTGAAAGGTGGCAACTAGCTGCTTGAGTCATGGCATAGTGTTTTTTTGTGATGAGGTTTGGTCTCTTGTAATTTTACATAAAGGTATTATATGGGCTGCTGCTTATTGTGAACTGTAACATATCAGTGGCTGTATTTAGAGTTCTTCAGTGAAGGTTCAGGTGCCCTAAGTTGCTGACTTAATGTGTGTATATTTACAGACATTCAGGCCAATGATCCTGAGTGGTATCAGGTCTTGACAGCCAACTTGACCAGTGAACAGCAGAAAGCACTACAGGAAGTAATGGTGCTTGCAGATCAACGGAAGGCAGCTGCAGAAAGCAAAAGGATAGAACAGAGTGGAGGCAAGTAACTGTGGATACAGTGCAGGGTTTGCAGTTCTCACAGCAGTGTTGCTGATGATATGACACTGTCACTTGGAGAGAAGTTCCGAATGTTTTGAAGGATCATTTGTGCCTTTTTATTCGCGGTAACGCAGTTCAGCATTGAAGATGAATGTGTGGCAGTCCTTGGAAATATTGGGACTTGCCCAGTGACACAGCATCACATCCCACAAGACTTGAATTCTTCAGCAACACAATGTGAGAACCTCAGATCTTGCATATGACACCAACATCAGTGCAGATGTCTGTGTCACACTGAGCAGTCTAGCTGATGGATCAGTATGTTTACTGTCATCAGCAAGTTACAATTGCATTCATCTTCAAGTGCTGTGAGAGGCCTGTCAAAGCATCACTAATTTAGTGGTATTCAAGATACAGCAGAGCTTGGCTTTTAGCTGAGCAGCAGTATCAACACAAATTGTCAGCAGCATAAAGAGCTAGTGTACAGTCTTGTTGCAAAACTACACTGTCTTAGGAGGCCCACATTTAAGTTCTGTAATTAACCAATTGGGACATCTTCAGATAACTTACGCCAGTCACAGTAACATCAAAGAAAAGTGGTCAAGTAATGAGTTCACTGGTGACTGCATCCAGTTGATGACATGAGGTGCTGATACTGTACATGTGTCAGGGGAAACAGCATTTGTGTGTGCTGTTATGGTTTTGAATGTACACAGTAACGTTGCACAGGCTTGGTGTGAGACACCCATTCATGATCACATACAATAAGAGTAGTAGTAGTATAATGTGTAGATAGTCTTCCTCCTCCTTTCTTATCACATCTTTCATGTATGTTCTTGGAATGTAGAATTCCACAGATCATTTCCTTGTGGACTTCTCTAAACATGCACTGACATTACATATACATGTATCTTTAGTCTTCCACTTTGTGTTGCATATGGCATAAACTTGTTAGGAACGCTTTTTCTCCAATATAGATAGAGTCCCAGCTGCTTTATTAAAATACAAGACAATGTTGTTAATTCATTATACATTTTTCCACGTTGAGAACTGTGCTCTTCTGGGTTATTATGCAGTGAGTCGTGGTAATTTCTTTCCAATGTTTCTGGACAACCTATTGGAGTCTTGAACACTGAAGATGGGACTGATAGGTTGTCCCAAAACATTGGTAAGGAATAATAGTCGCTGCATAATAATCCAGGAGGGTGCAGTTCTCTGCCGCTTCACAGTTGAAGCCTGAATTCACGCAATTTTCCACATTGTTCTTGTCAACTCACATCTTAGAGGACATTCCTGCATGGAAGATGTATTTCTGTCCACTGTGGACTATGTCATAACACATTAGACCCTAAGTGAAGGATGATATTGTAAAATGTATCTGTAGTGGCAGCCTGGCAATTCTAGCTGCAGCATGTCATGTGATGCACCTTCCTTCTGCTTTCAGCCAGCTCATTTTGGTTGCCTCTTAAGTATTCATCACCATGATCACAGTGGAAATCTATTTTATATTTCACTTGTGATGTATATTTTGGTCTAGACCATCTGGTTGCATCTCTGGCTGTCCCTGTCTACTAATGAAGTCGTGTTGGTGTGTATTCACAACTCAGCAGACCAAATTATCTTCATTTTTAATCCTACATCCAAAATAGTGTCAGATTATGCCCACAGTCTGCATTTGGTGTGAAAGGGGTTCAGTAAGTAGGTTTCCTTGGATTGTAAGAAATAAATAAGGCATTACAATATTAAATTTGGCACATTAAAATCCAAGACACCCAGATCCTTTCTACTGTACCTGGCTGTATAGACTGACTTATCAGGGAGGCGGTTGAATTGGAACTCTGCACTAACAGTAGGAACAGGGGGGTTGCCTGACTTCGTGCAGGTCATGCAAACCTCTCCTTCACCTCCTTAGAGAGAGTAGACGGGCTCCTCAGTAGCGGTGACTAGCTTATGGCACTTCTGGGGCCCCTACCTCCATTCTCCTTCCCCATGCTGTAACAGCAGTTCCTATACTCCATCTCCATTTTATGGCAGGACTCCCTGCCAGATATGGTTCCCCCCTGGGCCAGACAGCTTTCCTCACGCTTGTTTCTTGCTTCTGCTCTTTCTCTCTCTCTCCCCCCCCTCCTGTGTCTGTCTTCCATGTCTACTGTCATTTTGTTTCTCCTCTTTCCTCTCCTTTAGTATTTACCAATTGCTTCTCCTTCTTTTCCCCCTTTCCTTTATTTCCTGCTTTTTCATATCGGTTCCTCTTCTGTGCTTCCTGTACTACACAGACACTTCTCCCCTGTCCCTCTTTACCTTATTTCAGTACCCAGAGACTACATCTCCCATCTCAATATCATTGTTACCAAACTGTTCACTGTTCTCAACTCCCTCCTGTCTTAGTTTTTGCCCTGTCCTTCAGTACACATTATTACGTTTCCTTTTGTCTCCCAGCTCTGCACTTGGTAATTTTGCTATGGAGTAGTGCTGGACTGCAACTTTTACCTCCTCCTCTTGTTTATGCTACAGTTTTTTACCATTTGTTATACTAATTTTTACTGCTTTGTCCTTAGTTCTATTTCATCTAATCTCCTTCCTCTCTTAGTCTGCCCCTGTCCTTTACTCTATATTGGGTCCCGGTGTCTCCCAGTTTTGCGTGTGGTATTTTTACCATGTAGTAGTGCTGGGCTATGTCTTTCCACCTCCTGTTGTTTTGTTTTGTATTATCTGTTTATTAATAAAATATTGCACTCCTCCCACTTTTCCCATTGGTTGGCACCATGCTACCGACACTTTTCACCGCCCACACTCTTCCCTGTATAAATCCCATATTGGGTCAACGGGCTCTCTTCTGGATTCTCGACCCCTGAAGATGGAACCAATAGGTTGTCCCGAAACGTCGGTAAGCAATTACCGCTGCTCGTTGCGTAATAACCCATAAGAGCGCAGTTCTCATCTGCTCTGCAGCAGAAGCCTGAAATCACACTTAAATTATCTCATTTATTGTAATTAAGTATCATTATTTTTAACCATGAGCACCTTGATGCATTTACCCCTTCTGAGCATGAGTGTATAAATGCTGTTGTGATAGAAATTGAGCTGTTACACTCGTAACCATTCATAAAACATCCACTTCCATTTCCTCATTACTGTGGAGTGTGCCAAATTTGGTCATATGTAAACATGCTTTGGGATTATGTTGAAAACTAGTGACACTTAAGGGGGATAAATGTGTTTAATTTCATGTTACAGTAACATCTCTTGTCATCATTATAGCCTAGGGAACCTTACAGAACATCCTTAATTTTAGTGTATTTTGTGGACCGTCAGATGCTTCAAGATTAGAGGGCAGATTGGGAGAAAAAATGTTTTACTCACATGTGAAGCACGTTTAGGCCATAAGATGTAGGATAATTGTATGCAGCGTGTCTCATGACAGAGTGCATATTGTGGTCTGGAACACGTGGTGTGTAGTGGCTTGTTTACATAAACTGCAATAACAAGGAACTAAAATTATGTACGTAATACTGTGTTTGTGTTTCAGGTTACGTATTCAGCCAACAGACAGTGCCTACTTCTTTTAATTTTGGTGGAACTTCCTTGGGACGATAAGGGTGTATTCTGATTGGTAGTGACAATTTACAAACACAAATATGAGTGACAAACTTTTTGAGCACTTTTTTACTGTCCAGTAAGAGGAAAAAGTCAGTCGCAGTAGCATCATTGTTTATTACGTGTGCATAGCTCATGATGAAATTTTTTATTGAACAGACTGTAATTGAATGAATTGTAAAAATACATTCACATGTTCGGAATTAATAATGCATGGAAGTACACTGATGTTACTTCTCATATGCAAAGCATGAATGAAGGTGGTGAAAATAGTGAGATTCATTTCCGAGTTCCTTGAATAAGGAATAGGGAAGTAAGTGTTAGAGGAATGTACCAAATTGAATGTGACAAGACATATATTTTCCAGTTGGTTGCTTATGAATATTTGTGTGTGGAGTGTAATGGCTTTATATAATTTGTTTCTGTCTCAGATGAGTATCACAAAGTTTCGGTATGTTGCTGTCCACAGACAGTAGTTTTGAATGGCAAGATGAGTTAGTTCTCTGGCAGTCAGTGGTCTGAACATGTAGACTGCATCTCCATTGGTAGCATGTAGACCAAGCAGTGCGTATGCTTGTCACATATCCACACATCACGAGCCAGGTGTCCTCATCCAGGCAAGAAGTGTAATAAGATTCACTCACGACACTGTACAGTTCATGTTGCTTAACCTGCACATCCAGTGCTGCACTTCTTTCCATTGTTTATTCTTCATTGTCTTGCCTTGATGTATGTGCAGCTGGGTATCATGCGTGACTGTTTGAATTCCATATCTCGGCTTAAGTTGTTAGGATGCAGCTGGCTTTCTGCGGTCATCGCAAACACTGAAGAAACTGGTTTGAAGTAGCAAAGCTTGAAAATAGTAAGTGGTTAAAGGCTTATAAGAGAGTAATTGCAGTAATGCCAAAGAAATTATGAACTTAGGAATATTACTGTATAAGAGAAAATGTAAGTGGAAAAAGTTGAAAAAGAGATAATAGCACAAAGAATTGAACCACAAAATGGATAAAGGTAGTAATAAGACTTGATTGGCTATGTAATTGTAAATAAATGAAGACTTACTGTAATGGATGTGTGCTGTAGAAAACATGGTGTCAGTAGTCACAGCCCCTCTAGGACGTACGTATGCTTCCAACTTAACAAATATTCTGAAACCAGAACTTTGATGCCCGAAATGAAAAAGGCAAAATGTGTGTATTGAGTTCAAAGCAACTGTAGCTGTCAGGAATCAAAGTGTTAGTTGCTTGCACCTGTGGTTTCATGTTGCAATGCTCTATTGCCATTGCTTTTCAACTCCCCTTTATAATATGCCATTAGGAAGAGTCAGGCAAAGTAGGGGACTGAAATTGAAGGGTGCACATCAGCTTCTGGTTTGTGCTGATAATATCAGTTTAGTGGGTGCAACCCTACATGCTATAGAGAAACACAGAAGCTAGTTAGTGGCTAGTAAGAAGATAGGTCTAGAAGTAAATGCTGAAAACACTAAGTGTATGGTCATGTAGCATGAACAGCATGTAGGACAGAAACAAGACATAGGTTATAAATCATTTGAAGGTGTGGCATAGTTCAGATATTTGGGAACAACCTTGATATACCAAAATAACATGCATGAGAAAATTAAGATCAGATAAAACTCAGGGAATGCCTGCTGTCATTTGTTCCAGAATCGTCTGTCTTCCTGTTTGCTTTCTAAGAATACAAAGTTTAAAATACACAGAAATGTAATTTTACTTCTTGTTTTATGTAGGTGTGAAACTTGGTCTCTCACATTGAGGTAAGAACTTGGCTGCAGGTGTTTGAGACTGGGGCGCTGAGGAAGACATTTCAGTCTAAGAGGGACGAGGCAAAAGGAGTGGAGGAAACTGTGTAATGGGGTGCTTCATAATTTGTATTACTCACCAAACATTATTCAGGTCATACAGTCAAGAATGAGATGGATGGGAGAGGAGAGGTGCATGCAGGAATTTGGTGGGGAAACCTGAATGAAACAGACCATTTAGAAGACCTAAGCATAGATGGGATAACAATATTAAAAGGGATCTTCCAAGAAATTGGTTTGGAGGGGGGGCATTGATTGGACTTCACTGGCTGAAGACAGGGACAGGTGGCACATTGTTATGAATGGAGCGGTGAACCGTCAGGTTACGTAACATGGAGGATTTTTTGCACTAGCTGAGGAAGTATCAGCTTCTCAAGAAGGACTTTGCTGCATGGGTTGGTTGGTTGGTTGGTTACATGAAATTGCTTGAAACCAGTTTCTTCAGTGCACTCTATGACTGGCTTTTTTCAACAAGTGATCCATGTAATTTGCTAACATAATGTCATGGAGACCTTAAGTGTGTATAGAATTTTGCATCAGTGCTGTGTTCAGCCATCATCAAGTTAGTGTGGCAGGAATAGCATTTCTTTGTGTGATCCTTGTACCTCACGTCTGTGGTCTACCTGTCTGTCTTCCATATTCACATCGGAAGCAGTACACAGATGAGACCTGAAGACCATAGTTGTCTTTCACAGGTTGCAGTAGATGTATGTTCCATTTTTTAGGGTTGTGTACACTTTGTGCTGATTGAATTTCAGTAAAGTCTGCCAATCCTGTTAGAAGGGGTCTCCTTGTATGTCATAATTTGAAACCTGGATTTTATGTTCCTGAAGGGACTGTTTGAAATGAATGTAAAATCAAGGAAATCAACGTCTTTGTAACTGCTGACATTGTCACTACATTGGTACTGTATTACATTAAAAATGTAATCTGTTCCACTCTGATGCAGTAAAAATATAATACAGATCGCATCTTCAACATGTCTTATTAGAGTGTATTGCTACATCTTTGCTTTCTGCTTCTGTACACCCAGCTCACAGTGTTACTGGGGGCATCCACGTGTATTCATTTTGTGCATGTTGTGCTGTTTTCTCAATCATGTGTTGTAACAAAAGATGTCAGGGACACTGCCAGGTTATCTCCACTGTGCACAAACCACAACACAAATTACAGATTACATGAAGACAGTAGAGGAGATACAAATTATATGATTTACAGTTGAAAATATGACAGCAGCCTGCAAGGTTATGCTTAATTTGAATGTATAATCAATGAATTGGGCAAGAAGCACAAATGTATTCGAAGAAAATTTAATGTTGTTCTTATAGAAATCTTTGTGGGATCAGTCGAAAATGTCTGTGGGATCAAGGAGAACATAAATTTAAGAAACGTAAAATCCAAGTTTCTCAGTAGTTTTAGTGGCTCCTTTGTCACAGTGTCTCATGCTGTTAATATGCATGTATAAACTTCATGGACACTGCTGTGCCGTCTAGAAAACAGGCTACATCAAGAGCTTAGTGATAAAGCCATTAATTCATGACACTCACAAGAAGTCACTCATGGTACCCATCCATCAACATATACTGAGGCAGGGACTTCAGGACACAATAAAAACATGGATATATGACAGCATTATGGATGTTTCCATGTTAGGCCTCATGTAGTACCATGTGTGAACACTTGTCTATCAATTCTGCTTACTGGTCCCTCAGTGGTCCACCCTTCCACAGGGGTATGAGGTTCCAAGATGCATGTACATTGAACCTGCGGTCATCAGATTTACAGTCACCTGACCCCAGCATTAACTGACCTGTCCTTTAGATATGCTTTGTCAGCAGAGGAAAGAATTCCACAACAAAAGATTCTTATTTCAAGTTGATCCCTTCTCCAGTGCCTCTTGACATCTCTAGCATCACTGTCGGTGTCGACAATCCAAAGCACTTCTGCCATACAAGATGTCCCTTCTGAACCTCCAGGGGAATGAATTGTTTGTGTGGGCCAGTGATGTATCCCACAAACCTACTTATGTACAGCAGTGACACTTCAGCTAACCAAGGCCTAGTTAGGTCTGTGCCACACACGTAACACTTCATTAAGTGACAGAGGATGACACATATTTAGGACTTGAAATGCATTCTAAGACTTAATTTTTATTCTGTGTGAAAATTATACTGTCTTATTCTTGTGCTGAAACATTGTCTAGGTTGGGTTATTTGGCTACTTGGTGTAGCATATATAGGTTAGGACAACCTGACTTACTGCTTTACCTGACCCAAACATCCTCCATCCCCATCAGATCAGATAACCAAGGGTTCACTGTATAAGCAGTGGGTAGTCATGTCATCACATGAACACTGATGATGGAGACAGTCTCCAAAATATTGGATACTATATCTCCACATCGCTGGCAGCCTGATGAGACCTCTTTGCACATAGTTGCTATGAAAGCTTTGACTCACTGCCACCTATCATGTCATTTTTGTCAATGATTTCCCACTTAAGAATTGTACATTATTGTCTTACTACTCCCAGTGTCTAAATTTCTACTGTTATTTATTCAGTGATATTTATTGTGGAACTGAGCCTAAGCCAGTAATGTAGAGGCTAAAGGAATGATTGAGGTTAATTGCACTTGGGTTCCTGTGTTTGCAAATGGCTTGCAAGTAGTTTTAGCCTGAAACAGAGAAATAAGGCTTGAGGTTGTTTCCACCACTATCAGAGCCCAGTATGATACAATTGTACAAACAAGGTGTGATTCAGGTACTCGGCACAATCATGGCACGGCATGCATATACCGTTATGTTGAAGGTCTGTTTCAGAATTGAAGGAATGTGCCTTGGATGAAATGCTACTGTACATAAATAGAATGGGGACCTTACACTAAAATACAGTTTCATAGTGAGACTGTAGGTCGGATAGCGGGAGTACTTGCAAACACACCACCAGGAATAATAATACACTTCCTGTAGACATGGAGAATTTATTCCTGTTGTATTCAAACATAGGATTATTTAATAAGATGAAATATATGTTAAATTACAGGTGTATGGTGCTTCAAAATTTAGTTCAGTAAAATCTTTTTACTTGAAGCTTACACTAGCCAGTTTTCAAGATTGCTCCTCATTATGTAGGGTCATTATTTTATCAGACAATGATCAGTTGCCACTTCCTGTTAACTTATTTATGGTATTACTGTAGCCCACTAATCAGATCATCCACACACTTGGCAGAGTAGCAGCAGGAAGTGACACATGATAGTTGTCACATAGAATAAGGACCCTGTGTAAATTGTACAATTATCACTTGCTGATTGATACAACTTCTGTAATGAAGTAATTGGCTTTTTGTTCCATGGACATTTCTGGTATTCATTGTAGGTCCTGTTTGAAGTTATGAATTTCAAAGAGGGGAGAAATATGCCTCATGATTTTATGTGATTTCATATGCTTCAAACTGTACTTTTTAATACTGTGTAAAATACATGTAACTAATCTTCTCTTTGTTTATTGTTCAGACGCCAAAATCTGAACATGTACATACATTACAGGAGTTTTAAGCTGATGACACCAAATGTCAGGATTATAACAAGGATATCATGGATGTGGACCAAGATTCAAACATCTCAACATAAACAGAAAAGTGAAACTAAAGATGCTGTAGTGTTATGTGAAATTGCAATAAGTATTCATTTATTTGGCAGAATAAATTTATGAAATAGCATACACTATACTAATTAGCCAGAGAGATGCATTTGCTTTGATTAACAGGCTCATTGTGATTTTTCCATAGTTTTTTAACAGCCTCATGGTTTTTGCATGGTTTTAAGCTAAAACAGCAAATTGAAATTTCACTTAGTAACAAAATTCTAAATGTATTCCAGTATATTAAATCAATAATAAAACGGCCACTCTCTTTCCGGAGAAACGCTACACACCAACAAATGACAAACCTTAAACAAGTTATCCAAAAACAAATGCAGTTACTTTAGTAACAATTAAAAACAGACCCTAAGTGATTCATCATTGTGTGTGCAAACGGCTTCCACACTTAAAAAAGGCTTTTCTTCTCTGGAGTTTATATGAAAGAATTAAAAATATACACACAACGTTACTGTCGGTCTCAGCCTAGAAGGTAATGGTTCAGATGTTATGTACAAAGCAGATTATATGCACACATCCAATCCTGCTTACAAACAACATCCCACATTGGCTGAAACAGTATCCTTTCAACCTCAAGGAAAGAAGTTGCAGTTTCCTGGAGTAGAATCTTATCAGCCATCAACATTCTTTTGAAAAGTTCACTTCCCGTGCAATACTTATCATTTTAAACATCTCTCAAAGTACACTGAACCAACATAACCACCCCTCATTGCCTTCTGAACGTTCTGTTCAAAGAGGCGCCTGTTGCTCTGAAGCACTTCTGCAGCTTCCTTATTCAGTGGGTCTTCAGGATTTGGCTCCTACAAAACAGAAGAAGACTCATTCACCTTTCCTTTATGCCTTCTAGGATTGTTTATAGCACTGAATTAATACATGTACTAATTTGGCACTTTTTAAAATTAATCCTCTCGCATATTTCTGTAGCTAATACTGCACTGCAGATGTTGCATCCATGTACTGCCTATCAGACATCACACACATTCACTTCTGATACAGGGGTGCAAAAATTCTCCAAGTCTAGGAGGCATCTCAAAATTCTAGGCACCTGAATGGTGTCCTGGAGCAAGTTCCATACTGAGGATCCACAAATATTAGGCACATCCTAGTTGCCCAGGGTGTGTACACGCTTGTAGTGTTAATACTGCACCATAACAGGGAACAGTAAAACATGCAGATCGGAGTCAAAACTGACAGTGATAAAATGGAATATTTTGCCTAATATAAACCTCTTCAGGTCATAAAAAACTTTCAGAATTACTTTGTGCAGCTTTACATGAAGACTGGCATTTGTGCACTAACTGAAACATGTTAATGGGGGTTCAGGTACAAATCTGTACAATATATCCATGCTATTCATTATTTCTGTATCATAGAAGAAACTAACATTCAAGAACCCTAATCAAAATTGTTGTGGAATAAGGAGTTTGTTTTCTTGCATTGAGCAGTTTATTTGAATAATAAAGTATAATATTTAAAATGTGTAAACTAAAATTGTAAACAACTTTTATCAAAGCAGAAACGTGTTGCTCAGGAAGAAGAACGGCAAGTTATTTCATTAAGTTCTAAAAATGAGAAAACTGAAGTAAACTATACTGTAACAAAATTGTGGGTATATGAGATACTGTAAGCAACATAGTGTCTATGCTGTAGGATGAACAATCCAGCATTTTGTCCCAGCACAGGTAATAGATTCTTATGTTCTCCACAGTTTCCATACTAGCCATGGGCCCACCCAGCCCTCTTTTCACTGGGTATCGTGCATTTGTTACATACGGCATGAAGCCAACCAGTCACCTCCATCTACTGCAGAAGTGAGAAATGAGTTGAGCTATACAGCATGTACAGGGACAACTTTACACACTTCTGTTGTTTAACATGTGCAATGCCTACTGTTTCTACAGGTTGCCTGCTCAGAGGAAATGATTTGGCTTTATGAAAATACTTCGTGTTTATGTATGTACATATATGAAACACAAAGTGTATATATACAGGGTGTCCCAGGAGGAATGTGCCAGACTTTGGGAGGGTGTTCCTTATGTTAAAGTATACCGATATAACCCAAAACACCTATGTCCAAAGTTGAACGGTTACGGAGATAATGGCCAG
>Ga0123352_10016357_pt1 | contig 11816 bp, 6 predicted proteins | sample TergutLab28metaG_FD_89700 | JGI IMG/M metagenome (GOLD analysis project Ga0123352, IMG submission 89700) | Labiotermes labralis P1 segment gut microbial communities from Petit-Saut dam, French Guiana - Lab288 P1 | ecosystem: Host-associated > Arthropoda: Insects > Digestive system > Gut ...
CAGTCCTCATATATTGTCTTTGATATCATTAACTGATCCTTGCAACCTTTACTTCCAGGGTGACATCCTTTTTGCTCTGCTGGTAGTAAGCTCAGCTCTTCCAAATGTGTGGAGATTCTTTTACCTATTATTCCTGTTACGGTTTTGTACATGGTCGTTAAGCATGTGATAGGTCGGTAGTTTCTGACTTCATTGCTGTCTCCTGATTTTGGTATCAAGTTTATTATTATTATTATTAATCATCTCTGTGCAGGGTATTGACAATTATATACCTGTAACAATGTTTCTACATTGTTGCAGCTATTAATTACATTTATTGTACATGTCATGTTACCTCATATGTTGAATGTTTTGTATTTTTATGTTAGTACTTTCTAAAGTATGCCTGCAGTGCCCAGTATGGCTGTTTTCTCTAGCTCCTTGATTTCTTGCTATCCCAATATGTTGCCCAGCTATTTTTTTAATGATTTTGAAATGGTTCCAGTGCCCCTGTTGTTACTGGTACGACTTTGCACTTGTTGGCTGTTTTCTGCTATATTGGCACGTGCTCATACCAGTGATGTTTGTGTAATTTTATCCCTGTTTCCTTGCATATAGTTAAAGTGTAGTCTATCATGTGTCATGTGTTGTTGTTGTTGTTTATATATCTTTAGACTTTAACTGAACAAGATATATTTCGAAATATTTCACATTTTTTTATTATTTTATTGTTTGTAATAACATCAGGACATCTTATATTTTGTGTTTTATATTTTTATCCTTTACTTATTTCTCTTATTGTCAGCAGGGTATGTTCATGATTATCTTTTCATTGTATTTAATGGTATCCCTGAGGATGATTGATAGGCTGAAACATGTCGGGATGTTTAAATAAATTATCTTTGTATTGGTATAAAGTGTACCTTGTTGGTTCTATTTTTGTATCTATACAAAAAGGATACTTGCCTGCTTAACTTGTCTCATGTAGCATGTTAAAATACAGGCGTTTACAACCCATAATCACACTCTATTACAGACTGTACTTCATAATTCTTGACATTTACAAACACATTTTCCTCATGTGAGCACTTATTCCATACTACCTTTTTTCAAATTGCGTTCAGTGTTGTATCCATTTGTTTTGTAGCAGTGTTTGGTTCAGTCTTGTGGTTAATGTGTGATGTTGTAGAAATTGACGCTTTGTGTTTGTTGTGTGGTTTGCCGTGCAGGGAGAGTCGAACGAGACAAGGATAGCAGTGGCCAACCAGCGAGCCCACGACCTGTTGAAGTAATCTGTAAACGTGTTGGGCGGGAGAATGGGCAGAGGGTTCCATGCAGTGATGTGACAAAAGTGCTTAATATTAACGTTATTACCAATATCTCTGAAATGTTACATGTAAAGTTGTTATGCTTAGCATCATTGTTTGTTGCTTCTCAAATGCTAAACAAGGCCACTTCTTTTTTGTCCACTTAACAGTGAACACATTTCAGTTCCTTGGGGATCTAATATGGTTGTACAAAAAATTAGTTTTGAGAACTTATTTTAACAGATGTATTAAATATGTATATGAAACTGGTCTCTGATATTCCTGTATAATAGCAAGTTATTTATAGTATAATTTAAAGAGAAGGAATTCCTGTAAATTGAGTACTGTGTGCTGATGATAAGAATCTCCGTACAATTAATTATATTGATGATGGAATTCTGTATTCTCATTTGAAAGTATAAAATGTAACAGTATTTATATTTTTGGTCTCTTGAGTGTTAGTAATGGAAGTGGCTTTGATTTAGGTTTATGTTAGTTGTTTTATGTTGGTAACTTTGTCTGTACAAAGTCCACTGTCATTGCTTGCTTTTGTACTCTTACTGAAATTTTACATATGAAGTATGTATGTCTGATCTTGTGTATGTGCTGCATAGGAAATGTCAAATGAACAGCGGATAAGAGATGCCAACCAACGTGTCCATAAAATCTACAAGTCCTAGACTGAGTAAACAAGTAATGGGACAGCAGGGATACCAACTGACTGGACCAGACTGCTTGGAAGTCAAAGAAATGGTGATAGGGACATCGAACACACACTTTGAAATTTAATGTTACAAACTGAGTTGGTAGACCAATATTTTTTGCTTTCAGATCTTGAACATGGAGCATAATCAGTTATAAACATTGAAATGTTGACATTTAAGAGACGTGAATTTTAAATTTTCCTGCTTACACTATCTCAGTGATAATCTTTTCCTAAGATAAGAAAAATCTTACAGCGTGTGTTAAAATACTCAGCATTTTTCTGAAAGTATTTATGAAATGTTATGCTTTGTGGACATACATCATCATCATCATCATCATATCCTGTTATCCCTTTAGGGACATAGGGCGTCAACAAAACGTCACTTGTGGACATACCGTAACTTTTTATTTGTAATCCACAAAAATAAGTTAAATATGTAGATGCACATTGTTATGCACATTTTTAAGTAGAGTGTTCAATGTTTCTGTCACTAGGGTGGAACTTCCTACTCAGCACACTGTGCATGAGAAAAAGACTTTTTAGTTGTACTTACATGTGACAGTATAGTAATTTAAATCTTGTAGAATTATTGTTGCTCTAAATAAAACTGTGTGGGCTGTCAGTGAAAGTTCGTCATTTATATTGTTGTTTATTAATTATTCTCTCTTCAAGAACTTCATTGTAAGGGAAACTCCAAGAAGTTTCATATTTCATTCTTAGTAACTCTTTGTCTCCTGGTAAATGACCTGTACAAAGTAGAGAGACATTGTTGGTTCACGTACCACAGTTTATTTTATCTTATAGGAAGCTACTGGATTGCGAAATTGTTAATGGCAAGATGAATTTTCATAAACATGCATTTGCCAATGTATGGGTGCATGCCTGCGTGCAATTGTGTGTGTGTGTGTGTGTGTGTGTGTGTGGCATGCATATAAGTACATATATATACATATACATATATAAGCATATATTTTGTATATATTATAGAAGTAACATTAGTAATTTGTTCAAGTTGAGTTATATAAAACTTATTTCTCTAATTCATTATGCATAAAGTACTGAACTTGGTTTACATGTTGAAATTGTGTGTTACCATTACAAGTAATTCAGGGTTTCTACTTGTATAGATACCAGATTAAATTGTAAGCTCAAAAATTTGATACGGAGCAAGAGATTTTATGCTGGGTACCGGTATCATGTCATGCAAACACAGTAAGAATAATATACAGAAGAATCATTGATATTCAGTAGCGTAATTATGGTTTTATTTTTATCAAAGTAATATTGTACTCAGGCCCAGGTACCATAACATTCTTAGTCTACAACAGTGGGTCATAGATGTCTGCTGAGTGTTACAGGCATTAAGTGTGTTCCATACTTCAGGTTGTTATGATATACCGTGAGTTAAAGTGTTTGATTACACTGGTCAGCACAAAAAATAACTCACTGTTAAAATTCAGGGTTATTCTTATAATCTCGGTAATGCTGAATCCAAATGTAACAACCAATTGCCCTACCACCCACCATTGTTAAGGAGAAGGAATTCAATCCCAATACTACTTTTGTGATAAAAATTACTGTATTGGTTTTTAATAAAAATATGCAGTGTGAAATAATGAACAGTATTTCTATATATGGTATCCTAACAACAACAAAAAATTCATCATTAAGCACTTACTTCATTTCTTTTGTCTCTTAATGTGTGCCATTTGGTGTCTCCCTTATGGAACTTCAGCAGTAGTCAGCCAATATATTTGGACTCAATTTTCCACTGTGCCTTTTTCCATGTGGGAAATGTCTGGCTGGAAACTTTGCCACGTTCATGGGAGACTGCTCTCACGTTTTCAGGAAAAAAATTAAAATAGAAATGCAGAAAATGGAGTTATGACATGTTGCACCCTGTAGCACTGTATGATGAAATTAGCTCCTGCACATTTTCACTATAATTTTCTGCTTTTTTGTTGCCTAGAAAGTGCTTGCAGGCATTTTCAAATGCCTCTGAGGCTCTTCTTTCTATAGCATTTAATTTTGTACTAAGGTTTTGGTTTTCAAATAGTTGTTTAATTTGTCAACCAACTACTTTCCTTCATACAGTTAGGCCTCACCTATTTTGAGAAATTTTTGCCTTAAATAGGCAAAAGCTTCATTTTTTGAACTTGAAAGAAGGCATCACAAAGTGCTAGAATGAATGTATAATAAAATTAATTATATACATCAGCACTATCTATTTATGTATACATAAGGCTACATGTTTCGACCTATCAGTCGGTCATCTTCAGGCCTACATAGCAGACTAAGTCATTGGTGCTGTTTGCACATTGTGATGCCAATGTGTACAGAGCACAAATGACTTAGTCTGCTATGTAGGCCTGAAGATGACCGACTGATAGGTCGAAACATGTAGCCTTATGTATACATAAATAGATAGTGCTGATGTATATAATTAATTTTATTATACAACTCCTCCATTTTCAAGCACCTGCCAAAGTCCTTGAACATGAGGTGCAGCAAATCCTTGGATCCCAAACTTTATCTTGATCTCTGACCTTCAGCCAGAATGCACTTCATAAGCTTATCTCATGAATTTTGACAGTGGCTTACTTTGTGATTTTAATACCACTTCGCCAAAAATGTTGAAGAAACTATTCAGCTTATTTTGGCAACAATGTGACATGTTGCACACAAGAAAAGTACTCTTCAAATACATGGGGTAACTGTTACTTTTGCACTGGTACAACACTCTTGATGGAGGGTGGAATCAGACTGAGGTTTTGAGAGATGTGGCCGCAACATATGATCATGTGACAATTTATAACAGACATTCGATCATGCCAACACATGATCATTTTGACATTTTATCACAGTGTCTAATCAAATTTTGTCACCGTGATGAAATGCTGGTGTGTTGAGCATCCCTTGAATTTGCAGTGTGGTAATCTCACACTGCAAATTCCAGGGACGCTCAATAGCTGGAAGCAGTCTTTTCCAGTTTGAGACAATATTTTTCTAGGGATATAAGTGAATTAAATAAGTAAAAATAAATGAACAGCAAAACAAACTTATGGATCAGCCCAAAATTTCAGTTTTTGGCCAGGTAACTGGTATCATGAAAACAGAAGGTGATATAAAACATTTTATGCATACATTCGAGTTTGTGAAACTTTTCCCAATGAAAATCCATCAAAATTATTTCAGGGATGAATTTAATGTCAACCAGTGTTATCAGCCATCACATATTATGAGCATTGTAATGTACATACATGGCTGTAACTAAAAATTTTACATGCATACATCATATTATACTGTACAACATGAAAATAAATTCATGTTAAATAATATCACAAAAGAAAAAAATCAATACAGAATACGATGCCTTCTGGGTAACTGCATCATTTCACGTATGTGGTCCTTGATGAGATGCTGCAATAGTTGTCTGCATTTGCTGATGTTAGACCATGTCCTTTATGTGCTCCCCCCACAAGAAATAGTAACTGGTATGAAATCTGGTGACCTTACAAACCAGGCAAGTGGTTCAAACTGACCAGTACAGTAGGTAGGATAATGGTGATGAAGGCACTCTTGATACTTAGTTACTGTGTCTGCTGACATGCTTTTGATAGATGTGCTGTTAGCTGAACTGTGAGTGTCATGTTTACAAATACTGTATAGGAGTAGGTGGCAGGGGAGTACAAGGGAGTGGTATTTATGAGATGTAGGAGTAAGCGTGAAGCTGGTCCATAAGAAGTGGCACCATACAGTATTGCAAAACTAAAGTGTTTGTAGTGATGTAATGGTTGATGATCAGACTTGACAGTGATACTGCATTTTTAATTAAAAATGAATCACATCCTGAAGTTTGGCACACATTTCATGGAACACTGCATAATAAATAGCATGCCAGTAATGTAATGTACGCACAGTAATGTTCCATGACTTTCTAACATTACTTTCCAATACCACAAATGCCTTTATGCCTTTGTTATTTATTGCTTGTAGATGTGCAAGCTAATGTAACTGTATGGATACTGAAAGCCATTTTGCATATTCACTGTATTTCAGTATAAACCCTGTATTACTGTATTGTTAAATATGATACTGGTAGATTAAGATTTTTCTATGTAGTTTCATTACTGTTAGGGGACTAAGATATATTTTATACGAAGGGAGCGAGGAAGGAAGGATGGAAGGAAGGAGGGGATCCATATGTAAGTGACTTATGTAATGTTAATGTTGTTATGCAGTTGATATTTATCGAAGAAGGTGAACTTCACAATAATGAACAATTGACAATGTGTCTTTCACTTCAAACTAAGTTACCAAAGCAGCGAAGTCCACTGTCTATGTAGACATCCCTTGGTTCTATGCTGTAGCAGTGTGAACTGAATGATCTGAAGCTTGTAAGAAAATTCACTTGACCCTCTCTGTGAGAAATAAACTCTATCAATGTAGTCATCATCATGTGCACTTGATTTCAAAATTTATGTTCTCATGACTGTCAGTTATTGTTCTTGAAATCTAAATAGCCAAATATTGGTTTGCAATTACAGTACCAGGTTTTATTAATGCAACTGAAATTTTAATATGCAAATTTTTTTGCTTAGTGGTGAGAATGTATGTAGTGCAACCTGACATAATTCTGGAACATGTAACTGCATTCATTAAAGGTGATGAGAATTAAGGCACTTACTGTCATGCTCTTGTTATGAGGGATGATGTTTTACACAGTATCCTGCAAGATCTCTGAGTATCAGTGTCTATGGAAATAATTCAGTGGATGCCATCACCCTGTATCTCTTTAAGTCATCCCACAGTTAATAGTAAGGATTTTTTAATATTATTGAAATAGACTAAGTATACTAGATTTTTCTAAAATGGCATATGTGATTGATAACTGTTTGAAAAGTAATATAATTGTGGAATTTTGGGAAGAATAATGAGCTGTGTTCAGAGATGAATAGTAAGTATGTAAACCAAATAAAAACCAAGGTCTGTCAATCTTTAACTGGGGTTGTGTTATGAGACAGGTCTGCAAGTATGACATTTATCTGACTTTATTATAGATGGTATTTGACTAACTTATTTCACTTTTCATTATACTGCATGCATTCAATTTTGTACTGGTAATGGCCTAAGAACCAGTATTTTGTAACAGAAACTAGTATATATTTTATTATGATGCATCATGCTAGGCTATTTGTCTATGAACACTGCTAGTATATGTGACGTGTTTGCCTACATTTTTATTCCAACTTCTGTTGACATACAGAATTGTATTTTGGTACCATATTTCATAGTCACCACTGATTTCAAGAGTCTGTGAATTCCCTTAAAAAAAAAAAAAGTATCTTTCAACCAGTAAAGTACTTAGTGAATACTTATATCAGTTATTATATAAATGACTTTTTAATGCACATATAATACAAGATAAAGTTAAAAATACTACAGTTAAACTGTACAAATGTAGTACTTAATGAGCTCTGATTATTTTGTAAAAAGAAAAATCATGTTTTTATTACATTACAAGTTATGAATTCTCATAAAAGTGAAATGTTTTCCGTAACTTATAACAGTATGTCAGTATACATGTTTATATGTAGAGGGTAATATTATGGATATATAATATTTTTAAAGAAGCTCTGTAGCTGAATGTGTCTGCAGTCTAAATATCTTATCATCATGCTTACTTGCATATGTATCAATTTTCTGATAAACTCTAAAGACTATTATTCTTTGTCTGTGTAATTACTAAAAGTGATAGCTGTCCATGTTATGGATGCAAGACTAGAGAGCCTACATAATGTGCAACTGGTAATGAGTGACTAAGTGTGGGATGCATTTGCACGTGTATTGTCATTTCGGCTTCCAGAGACATCCTGGCTGAAATTGAGTTTTCTTATTAAGTGAATCCTTCAGTTTTTGGCCTTTATCCATTGTACATTGTTTTCAACAGAAGAGTTGGAAATGTTCCAGAAGTTGACTCTGTTTCTGTCTTCACATGCAAAGTGGAAAGACACTCAGTTTGACCTGCTAGACACAGCTAATCCTGATCTCTAGGCATCTCTTTATTATTTAAGTTTGAAACCAGTTTCTTACAAAAGTGATTCGACTGACTTATCCTGACTTTTTGCTCCAGGAACAGATTCTTGTGCTCCCAGTTATTACTAGGGTGCATGTGAAGCTAAGAAGTTTGTATATTTTCAGTATCATTGCAAACAAATGTATCTGTCTCTGAAGCTTGATATCAAATCATATCGAACCATAACTGACTTCAATGTATTTTATTAAATAGGGTTAATTGATTTTCTGCCCTCTGTACTTCTTACTGAGGTGAATAAAAAATTCGAAACTTAATTTGATTGGTGATTTGTGGATCTACAACTAAACACAGGCTCCAGACCATGACAGAAGCCTGGTATTTCTGACATAAAGTATTACTTTTTTTCAAAAGTGATATAAGGGAAATGTGCAGAAAGTCTGTGCAGTAACCACACTGAAATGCTGTGCCATAATTCTGGACTGCAGTGCCCCAGTGAATTACTGATGCTCTGACTTACCAAAGTGTTCCAGTCTGCAAACATTTACATAACTCATATATTACATGTGTTAGAATTCGACACACACTACCTGTAGGTATATGTATATATAAGAACTCTTTTATATATATATATAATCCATTTATTTATGTTTTTCAATGCACAGCGATTTTCAGAATGATAAGATACTGTTTCACCTTGTGAACTTTGTGTGCTACACCCCCCAACAAAAGCGTTAGCCTTTGTTTCGTTGGTTTGAAATGTGGCATTTTCTTCTCTTCTTTGGAACTGTATGTTATATCATACATTTTTTGCCCAAAATAATCCAGTTATGTCCATGTTAAAGATGGCTGTGCCATGTAATCAACTTCTATTATTATTATTATTATTAGAATTTCAATACAGTATATGTTATACAATTCTGCTGCAGCAGCAGCAGCAGCAGCTCACCTTCACACTAAGAAAATATGCATGAGCTTTAAATCTATGGACCCACCCATTACTAGCCATTAGCTTCTGGGTCGCTCCACTTGATGTTCATGTATTAAAAAACATTGAGCTTTCATCTGATTTGTCAGTATGCTGGGTGGCAATTTTTACTTTTTAAATCTGTATTTGTATTTGCTCCTCCATTCACAATAATAAAACTTTTCTGAATTTAATATCATGCTTCCCATTGTGTTATTGACAATAAAAATTCCTTTATGAACCAACTCCACAGCTTTATTAACACTCCACATTTATTTTTGAGGCTAAAAAAGGCTTTGCCCAATGTGGTCAAATGCAGGACTTTTGATATTACAAGATGCAAATAATTGCAATATTTACATTAACAACAGCCAACAGATTGATGTCTCTATTGTGCATTTATTGACTATAATAGTTGCAACTTTACAATATTAATAACAAAAATTTTATAGAATTCTTATAAACAAATAATAGTCTTCCCAGTAGTTCTTCGTTTAGTATTGGTGACAGGCATTGTAATAAGTCTATTTTGATATATAATACAGTTGTATTTGAGAGCTTAAAATAAGTAATTTTCATATAGAAACTGAATGCTTTCACGTGGGTGATAAAATTGAAATGTTATTGCTTTGACATTATTTTCTTTCTGTTATTAACGTGGAGAAATACATTCAATGATTATTTTCTCGGATGGAATGAAATACTACTCATATCCTGTTCCAAAATTGCAGCTAGTTTAGTTGATATATTTCTGTATTTGCCAAAACTGGGTTGCTACAGAAGTTAGGGGTAACTAACAAAAATTAGTCAGGTTCTTGTGACAATTGCAGTGATCTAATCCGTAGAAAACCTAAAAAGACATGCATCTCCATTACCTAAAGGTACCTGTTAAATTAAAACTGAAGTGAAAGTGGCTATATATGAATACTTATTTACAATGAAATCACTGTGAACTACATAATACAGAATAATTACTGTAAAGTGTTATTTACTGGAAACATCACTGATGAAGACAACCAGACAAAGTAAAATGTAAAATGGTTGTTATTTACTGGAAACATCACTGATGAATACAACCAGACATAAAGTAAAATGTAAAGTGGTATGAACTTAGCAAACTAAACTTGGAAATTGTGAAATTATTAGAGAAATCTATGTAGTTATTTGATAAAAACAACCATTATCTAATTAATATGTGCACCCCGTATCCTAAGGAGTCACACTTAGTGAGAAGAACTAAGCTGAGGCGCATACTGCTTCCATCTGCACTTAAAATGTGAAGGTGGGAGCAGTACATTCTTGCACTGATAAGAATACATGACATCATAGCATAAAGACCGTATGTGGACAGTCTATGTGACAAGAGGCTGTTTACAAAATTTGGATCCAAGAGACTGGCCGCTGATAGTATCTGGATCCAAGAGATGGGAAGTAAAGGATGGAGAAAACAGATTAAGGAATTTCATAATTTGAGGTCCTTACCAAATATTATTAGGATGACCAAATCAAAGTGAAGGAGATGGATGCATAGGAGAGAAAATAAATTAATAAATAATGAAATTGAGAAAGTATATGGGAGACCTAGGTGTAGAAAGAAGAGCATTATTAAAGTGGATCTAAGAGAAATATGTTGCAAGTGTGAAGGGTGGATTCAGTATGAAATAGTGATGGGCTCTAGTGAACTTCCAGGTCCACAGAAGATGGGGAATTTGCTGACCAGTGAAACTTACATCAGCTCCTTGAGGACTTCTGTGCATGGAGGTAGTGGTGAAATGCTGGGTTATCAGTATGCAGTTCTTGTCACAACGTAATGCATTCTGAGTTTATGTAGTACATTAAAACCAATACGCAGAGACAGCAACTTTATCTGTTTATCACAGCAAGTGTCACAAATTCTCTGAAGTGAATAAATGAACCTTTGCCACAAATTCCACATTGGACTAGGCACTGTACATAGAGCTTCCTTTATCACTGACCTATGCATGGCAACTTTATCAGATGGAAAGCCTGCACTCTGTGACATTCCATGATGGTTGTGGTGTTCAGGTGAATGATGTCAGAAATGCTTTCCCTTTTAGACTTATTACTGCAGTCTGAAAACTACTTTAAAAAAATAATACCAGCCTGGTAATATTGTCAGTTATCTGTAACATAGCCTTCACAAACAGTTTCATTCAATAAACATTTTATATAAGACACTTTATTTTCATAAATGTTAAGTAATTACAAATTTTAAAAGTGACATATCTGAAGGCATTATCACATCAATTGCCCATACAGACTGCCAGTCACCCAACCAAGAATTTAACGGGATACAAACCAAGTGCTGGAATATAATGTTACTGCTGTCTACTTGTTAACCTCGGTTTTAATCAAGACTCAACTGTCCACTAGAAGCTGTTACTCTTCCACTGCTTCTTTAGGTCCTCTATATCCCTGCACACACTCAGGATATTTTTCAGCATAGAAACTCTGCACTTGACTATATTCGGCAAGTAAACTTACTTTAACCTGAAAAAAGTAACATTCTGAATCATCTTATGCGTATTGGACCGTGCATCATCTTGATATTTGAATGAAGGTTGACCAACTAGATGACACTTGCTTTATTATCTACTGCTCAACATGTTTCAGACGTTAATACGCCCATCTTCAGGAGCTTGCGACTACTTGTTGCGTTGTGTAGGCTGACACCAGCATGCCTCAAGTCAGCCTACACAACACAACAAGTAGTCGCAAGCTCCTGAAGATGGACGTATTAACGTCTGAAACATGTTGAGCAGTAGATAATAAAGCAAGTGTCATCAAGTTGGTCAACCTTTA
>Ga0123352_10016358_pt1 | contig 11816 bp, 8 predicted proteins | sample TergutLab28metaG_FD_89700 | JGI IMG/M metagenome (GOLD analysis project Ga0123352, IMG submission 89700) | Labiotermes labralis P1 segment gut microbial communities from Petit-Saut dam, French Guiana - Lab288 P1 | ecosystem: Host-associated > Arthropoda: Insects > Digestive system > Gut ...
ACATACCATACCTATGACATGCTGCCACACCACCGCATAACTTATAACGACGAAGTTTTGTACAGAATCGTAACCTAAATACAACTTTAGCTAGGCTCTAATGAAAAGCTCGCTGATGATGGTCGTAGACCGAAACATGTAGGGGCAAGTCAAAGTGATTTTTAATGCAAATTTTAAAACTTAGTCAAGTTTAATAAAGAGTGCATTTGTTGGTGAATGAACTTTATAGATATCAAAATGCACAGTACAAGGATAAAAAAAAAGAAAGACGAATTGAGTTTAGATGCCATAATTATTGTAGCGGCATTGTGCAGTATGGCGACTCCTTCCAGCAGCATATTATTATAAATTTGTCACGGATTCTGAGAAGAAAACCCCTTGACACTCTTTTTCTGGACTGTCTCCTCATTAACCATAAGTGCATATATGACAAATGAGCTAAGCCACGTAAAGATTTTCTTCATTCATTTCCGTTTAATATTTGTCATGGTCCCTCGAGAAATGGAAAATTAGCTAGCCTTTCTTTAAGGATCTAGGAAGATGTCTGGAATTTAAAGATATTCTGGAAAAAATTAATGAATTATAACAACATTTTGTTTATATTACTTACACATATGTGTATATCATTTTAAAATAAGCAGTCATTTTCTGGTATTCTCTTGTCTTAGAATAAAAACAGGTCCGCTTCCCAAGTGCGCTGTTATGGTTCACAGTTTTAAAACCTTTCATATTATATGATGTAAAGAACAGGGAATAAAATTTTCAGAATAGGGTCTTCTGTGTTGTGACACCGTATCCTTTGGTAGACGTGTACCAAAATTACGGAGGAACTAGATGTTTATGAATTTAAAATTGTAAAGTTTTGTGCACTGAGGCAACAGGCTTATCCGAAACCTCGGCATCCATCTCACCAGTGTCACATCCTGAACCCCTCAATGCTGACACGCAGTGCGATAAGAATCTCAAATCTCTAAATATATAGCGTCTGATATTACATCGAAAGGAAAAATATTCCACAGCCCCGAACAGTCTTTCTCAAAAAGAAAGACCAAAATTTCTCCGAATTATGTTTAAAATTGTTTCATGTATCTAACAGAAGACTCACACCAAGGTGATTATAAAAAAACAATAACTGTTTTATGGAAAATATGAATATTTGTTGTAAAAGTCACACACACAAATAAGTGCTCCTGTGTGGTAAAACACATAATTTCTTTACGTTACAACATGTGGTTCATATCAGCACCAATGGGATTAAAATGGCTAAGATCGACTGTAGTATCATCTCTCCGCTGGGCCGTATTTTCCAAGTGGTTCCTTCGCTTCAGGTCTTTAAGATGAAAATAATCCCTACCCCCACCCACGCCCCCACCCCTACCCCGTGAATTTTGAGGAAATCTCTCTGAGTAACAACCACTAATGGCAGTTGTTGTACGCAGTCCATTTGCACCACAAAACACATAACATACTCTGCTCTGTAACCTTGCAGAATTAACTGGAAAAAATAAGGTTGAAGAATCACGTATTCTGGCATGTTTGTCCTGTCGATTGCTTGAAATTCGCAGTTTACCAATCGAGAGCAGTGTAACACCCCAGAAGGCTTGTATCTTCAGAAACACAGGTGTGATAACCTCAAATCTCGCACTAACAAAAACTGTTTTTCAGCTTCTTTCTCCGAACCCAAGTTTAGTTCCCCCATTCACATTACGACCCAGGAATAAGCCGCGTGTCCCGTGAAATGTTAACCCATTCGATTCTAACTGTTAGCTATTTAATGTCATCTTCGCACACCCAAAGCCACAAATTCACCTTCAGCATTATCCAGTCGCTTTATCTGCAGCATGTCTGCCCTGCGTTCTCTTCCTAGACAGTCTCCAAACCATTTCTTCCCCAGTTTATCATCTTGCATTCTTGCTACACGTTCCAACGATTCCAATATTTTCGTTCTAATCTTTACGATAATATCTGTTTGCTTGTATAAATCCTTTCGAATATTTTGCTGTTTGGAATTTCTTCACCATCTGCGTTTATATTAACACTTAATCAACTCCATGCAACCTAACATGTCAGGAGACAGGCTCGAACTTCTTTTGAAGTTCGTCATCGTCGTCGTCGTCGTCGTGGTCATTATCATCATCATCACCCCACCACCACCACCACCATCATCATCATCATCATCATGAACTGTTAAGCCTCAGCTTCATTAAGATCTATTACGCTTGACTGTGAGTGGGCCGGAATAGCGTAGTCGGTGGAGCGACTTGATATGGGCTGGACGGTCCGGGAATCGAATTCCGGTAGGGACGAAATTTACGAGCCCCTGCAGACCGGCCCTGGGGCCTAACCAGCCTCCAGTACAATGGGTATCGGGTTTCATTCTTAGGGGTAAAGTTGTTGGTGCGTGGGGTTGACCACCAACACTCCTCGAGAGCCGAGTTTAAAGAAAGACTAGATAGAGGGATGTTGATAAGTTCTTAGCCCGACCAGGAAGGAAACAAGCTAATGTTTCTGTCAGAATGGCGTGAATTTCCTTCAGTGCCTTGCCTTGCAGAAAAAAAAAACTTGATGACAGCTCGCGTCTCGATTTTGTTGAAATCGCGCGCGTCCCTGACATGCTTCCAAGCTTCTTTCCTTCCTTGTCGGGCACCACGATATATACCTCTGCTCCCCTTCTTGACCTTCGTGGTCTCTTCTAGGCCAAATTTTTACTTTTACTCTTGATCTCATTTCATGCCATCTCCGATTTGCTCTCCCCAGATTAAGGAGTCCGCTCGGTTGCCACTGGAAGTCCAGCAGCGGAAGACAATATTTGTCTGTCCATGTCACATGTTTCTTCCATTTATGTTGGCAGTGGGTAATGTTTTCCACTATGCTTAAAAACCTGTAGTATTGTATGGATTCTTGCATTTCTTTGTCATTCCAGTCTGTCTGCAGATAAAAGATTTAAACACCCACTCACCTGGGCCTGACAGGCAAAGATACCCTAAGCCACTAGGAAATCCATACAGCTTCACCTGTAGTAGCAACTGAACTGATGTTGTTCCCGAAATGTATTTTCCATTGCTCCTTGATTGACCTGTTTACCTTCCCAGAGAGCCAAACATGTTTTACGCCGTTCCTAGGTATTCTCGATGTCCATCTGTTTCTAGCATTCTTCTGGACTTATTCACATTTGAAAACGAAGTACGTAACGTTCCTCCGAAAAAACATAATTCGAATATTCCGTGATACAGGGCCATATCGCAGTACAGCGGAATCCTCAGCTACAAATCTGCGGAGACATCGAAACTCCACTAAAGTAAAAGGTAAAGTTCACTCCTATAACAGGCTACGAAGGCCCAAAGAGGGAGTAGAGGTATAACACCACTCTTTCTTTAACCTCGGCACTAGATGGGGTTGGGTGGTTAACCCCACGCCCGGGAGAAACCATATACCCATTGTGCAGGAGGCTGAGTGTGTCCCAGGGCCGGTCTGGCCGGGTACGGAAAACCTTGCCTCCAACGGGATTCGATCCCTGGACCGTTCAGCCCGTAGCCAGTCGCTATATAGACTGAACTATCCCGGTCCATAAGTGTTTCTAATTGTTTCTGAAATGCGTAAAATGGAGAATGTACAGACGGTAGGGCCACATCATAATTCTACCAAATCTTGTAACTCCTATAGTTTACTATTCACTCTCAAATTCCATTCATTATAACTTTTTATCTTTGGTGTAAAAATTTTTGCATTTTGCCAAAATAATGTTACTAAAATCTGATACACACATATCGCCACTCTATGCAAGCCCGACAGGTTTAGACCATAACAAGACAGACAATGCACATATAACGTCAAAATGAGGCGCGTTCACCTAACTATTGTTGCCGTGGAGCAGCAATAAGTACTACACATTCTGGTAGTCTTATTTCTCCAGCATGAAATTGCATGCGGAATATTACTTTGTGATTTGCGACCTGTGTGACTCTACCATATTTTCACACATTACCTCATAAACGGTAAGAATTTCGGGAAAAAAATTATTGAACAAAAATGCTTGTTTTTATTTTGTCTAAAACTTGTCTCTGGAACAATTTTTCAATCTAAGAAGCATTCAGAGACGTTATATCACAAGTGTACTGTACATAGATCTTCATGTAAAGTACCCATTATTCTTGTCAGACTTTAACGAATGCTGAATTTTCTCGACAGATTTTCGAAAAATTCTCACGTATGAAATGTCATAAAAATTCGTCCATTGGGAGCCGAGTTTTCCCATGCTGGCCGACAGACGAACCGACGGACACGACAAAGCTGATAATCGCTTATCGCAATTTTGCAAAGACGCCTACATATTTTTATCAAGGGCGGTATTAGGGTCAAAAGTGTGAGCTATTGCAAGCTTATATAATAGAATTGAAATATTATATTTGAAAGCATCCATGTTCTCTTAAGCATAAACTTACAAGTTGTACTCAGCGGTCTTTCTGTCTTAAGCACACATTATGTCCTAAGCATACATTCTGCTCTAAACATACATGCTGTCCCAAGCATACATTCTGTCCTAAGCATACATTTTGTCCCAAGCATACATTCTGTCCTAAGCATACATTCTGCTCTAAGCATACATGTTGTCCGAAGCTTACATTCTGTCCTAAACACATATTCTGTCTTAAGCATACCTGCATTCCTAAGCGTAAGATGTCCTAAAAATATGACCTATGCTCTCTCAAGCATACAAATTTTCCTAATTTTCGAATCCATTCTAAGTTTCTTCGTCTGTCTTGGAGAGCGGGTGGTTTATTGTTGCTTATTCGTTGCTTCGTATCTCCTTACTGGTCTGCGGTTACTGCCCTGGCTGTTGCAGTAACTCAGCCTAAGTACAACAACATGATGCAAAATATGAAAGTCATTCTGGTTATGCTTTCCTTTCCACTGTTCCCTCTTTTTCTCAGACGCCGTGTCTCTACATTGCTTCGAGAACACAACCTCGTAATAGCGCACCATTTACTTCATGGCACATTTCAACCCACACTGACATTAAGATGCTAGACTAGGCAGGTTTACGACTTCCCTCATATCAAATATCCTCTATGTCTACCGATGTAGTTTCACAAAATCCAAAAGTAAACATATATCTTCCCAAGGCCGCCTGTTACCTTTTACGGTAGATAAATATATCATTGAACGTATATGTTGACATTCCTAAAGAGACTGCCATATGGCAAATTACGCATGGTGTTGTTGTGAAACTTCATGGTAAGAAGTCACTTCAGGAACCTAGACGTAAATCGTAACTTAGATATAATACTGAAATGTATCTTGAGCATACTTCATGTAAGGTCGGAAGGTGTCATGTATATACCCATATGTTGAGAATGATATATGAATAAAGCTTGTCTTGCTGAAGAAACTTTCTGAGTCATTGATAGTAAACACGAATTTATGGTAATATTCAAAGGCACACCTACACAATGAGTTTCATTAAAAACATGACGGCCTGCAGAGAAGATACACTGGGAGGATCTAGGCTAAAATGGGAGTAAAGTTCCACGTCATCAAAACATGCAGAACAATGACAAAATGGCTCCATGCGCTCTTAATCTTAGCGGTAAAGAGTGAGGTGTACGTGTCGGCCTTTCAATCCCCGGGGACAGAAACCCGTTTACCTACTAGATAATAGGCTAGGTGGGTTCCATTTCCTTTCTAGAGGCTGTAGAGAAAGGAAAAATCGCTTGTTACGAAATGAAATCAAACCCTAATTACCCTGTCTTCCAGCTCATATCCTAACTGCTGTACAGGCTAACTCCAAGACACACAGCTATTTTTCAGAATATAAGTGATCCTAATTCAGTCAAAATATTCTGCATTTTGTGTAAGCAAGGGTTAATTATCCTGTGCTCAACAGGGCGTCATTTGTGCTTATCCTGGATTATTGTTTTACTAATTTGACAGCATAATCACGTCTGGATATTTACTACACTCCGTTCGTTTTATCCACGTTGTTATTAACGGTTACAAAAACAGACCCAGTTTGTTGGGGTAGTTCTTTCTTATCCAAAAAGGTAAATCAGTCCCTTTACAGGCCCGAGGTGCCCAGAGGGTTCCAGGAAGTTAAGGTTTCCAGATTACGTGACAGTGGCCCAGGATGGTGGTAAGGTTGTTAGCCTTAGACACCGGCAGCTTTTTACCCCCAGGAAATCCTCCTGGTACTCATTTCTCTTAAAGGCTGAGTCGACCCCACAACCATAGTGCGATCGGAAGAATTATGTCAATGAAAAATTGCAATGACACCATCTGGAATCAAACGAGCGACCTTCCGGTTTGTAGAACAGCACCTTAACCACTGTGCTACCGCGGTCCCCTCTTATATAATATAATATATATAATATATTTATTAACTGCAATTGGGTTGTTACCCGGTGGCAGTGATCATTTTACATGTAAACAAAACATGAAATTGGTTACTACTAGATTTAAGTCGGGAGGGCTACATGAGAAGCATGTAGTGGCAACTTGGAATCTTGGGAACCATCGCAGCCTTTGCTTATAGACACAGGGAAACCAAGAAAAACCTGTGTCGAGGTGGCCGGTCGCAGGACCTTCCGAATACTGACTTCTAGCCAGCAGTCCGGCATCTAAATTAAAAAGAAAAAAACAACAATGCACACACAGTACAACAAATACACAAAAGATAACTACAACAATACACACGGCCAACCAACAATAATTACACATAAAACAACTTAAAACTAGCAACAATACACACGAGACAAATTAGAATTTTACAACATGTACAAAAGGTAAAAACACCCAAGCAACAGAGTACTGTGTACATTTTCTTGTAATTTTTTTTCTAACAATCATTAATTCACTCACGTTTTCACCCCAGTCCTTCACTTCTCATCACTTACCACTCCTATAAACCTTTTCCATAAAGACTCGTCCCCCCCCTCCCTATATTGCACTTCACTTCGCCTCATTCCACTTCAATTTGCTTCGTTCACTTCACTTCACTTTATTGCACTTCGCTACCCTTCACGTTATGCCAAATATAATTTTCAATTTTAGCCAAATCAGAGCACAGTGTTTTAATTTCTGCTTGAATCACTTATACATGAATTTTATCATAATGTGATGATTTAAATTTTGTCATTCTTTCAGTGTCGGACAGATGACGATCGCCAAAAGTCTCGGCATGTATTATATATATTTTCACCCATACGAGATTTCCGGTTGAAGTTTCCAAAACATTTTCGAAGTCCGTTTGAAGTAGATATAAACCCGTTCTTAAAACCCTCAGGCATGGACTGCATTGCATGAAGTCGTTGTGCAACTGCGGATCTACACCCGACTGGACGGGAGTCCATCTTGCGTCCTCACCATTTGTACCTCGACATGCGTGTTCTTCGGCGCCTGTGTGATACATTGGATTTATTTCGACTTAGAAGTGCAATTGCTAATATATGGTCTGGCTGTACGGGAGAATGTGCTTTGGGAGTGAGGCTGTTCTCTGAGCCTTAAGTAATTTTGTCGACAGGAGGTACAGGCCTCTCACAGACTGAAACTCATTGGCACGTTTATAGCGTTTGTTTTGAAATGAGCTTCCTACGAAAGAGACGGGATAAACAAATGTTGGGTAATAACCATGACACGTTTCAGGGAACTAAATTTCAAACTATAAAAAGAAATCTTCACATTCATAACGTGCACCTTGATATTATCAAAGTTTTATTTATTCACCAACTGATGCACTAGTGAGTTGTCTTAAAACAATATTAAATTTACATTAAATTTTATATTAAAACAGCTCCGAAATCGTTTCGGTGTTACAGTTACACCGTCATCAGCGGGAGCATTAATTTGTGCTTACTAAAGTTACAGTAGTTAAATTCTATTATCACAATATCTGACACACTGTTATTCATTACAGAGCTAATATACGCAGCCAAACCACCACAGTATTAACCACACACCGATGTATTTTAATGGACTATTTTAACAACTGTAACTTTAGCAAACACAAATTAATGCGCTCCCTGATGATGGTGTAACTGTAACACCGAAACATGTCGGAGTTGTTTTAATATAAATTGCAATATAAATTTTAATATATATTTTTAAGACAACTTACTAGTGCATCAGCTGGTGAATAAATAAAACTTTGATATAAAAAGATAATCTCAAGGGGGTGGGAATGAGCGCTTCCTTGTGCTACTATTGACTATAGTAGATCTTCGTTTCTGCAGAAATTTGTCTATGAATGGGTCTTTCGAGTATATGAACCACAGTTTTTATTTGAAACTTTCTTCTGAAGGTCAGGACTAACCACAGTCGTAGTCTTCATGAATTATGAAGGCCAGGCTTCGAGTCAGCTCGGGGTTAAGCGTCACCTTATATCCGATCCATGAAAACAAATCTGTTTGACGACCGTGTCAACATTTGTGACAGGGCTTTGTTTCGTGGTAAGACAATTTAAATTTACCATAAAATTATGTCTGGGTCAACATCACTTTATATATTTCTTCATTGTCTCAATTAAGGATGCTGTGCCACGCCATGAAGGTATATGGGGAGCGGAGGTAGATATCTACGATCTCTTACATTAGGAAATAGAAATGATTCGACAGTTTCACGATTAGGCTCCTTTATCCTCGGGAAAGAGACCATGCTACCCACTGGTTAGGAGATTACTTGTGCTGCAGAACTGGTCTGCATGCCAGACAAAGAGGAGCATCAATTTCCCGCTGCCGCGAATCGAACTATGATTAAAACATAGCACGTTTTTAGACGTGTAGACTTCTTGCCTGCTGCTGTATTATTGTCATACTTTTTGTAATGGCGTGCCTCTGTGTTCCAATAGAATTGACAGAGGTCAGCAATATTCTCCCTCCCAACATGGGAAGAAAAAGAGACAGACAGTGAAAGTATAAAGTTGTATTGTAGCGCGTTCACTAACACAAGAATGCTTTCCCTTTGTATTTTTGTTGACCTACATGTAGCTATCAACAATATAAAACCGTTGACTGTTGCCTTGGAAGCGCAAGAATGTGTTACATCTGCACCTTCGACGAGCTATAGAACATTGCTTACTGCTGTCAACAACATAAACGAACATAAGTATAGGTAAAAGGGAAAGTTCATCCCAGAACAGGCCACGAAGGCCCAGAGAGAGAGAGAGAGAGAGAGAGAGTAGAGATATAGTTTTACTCTTTCTTAAATGGGGGTGGGTGGTTAACACCATAGCCCGGCCGCTTTACCCCTGGGAAAACACGGTACCCATTGTGTAGGAAGCTGGGTTGGCCTCAGAGCCGGTCTGGACAGGTATGGAAAATCTCTCCCCTACTAGGATTCGATCCCCCGACCGTCCAGTCTGTAGCGAGTCGCTATACTGACTGAGCTATCCCGGCTCCTAACGAACTTAAGGTCCTCGTGTAAAGTGCCCGATATTTTTGAACGATTTTAACCAAATTTGGGGTTTACAGAGAGGTTTTCATAAAGGTTTTCACTATCAAATTTCATGAAAATCCGTCCGGTGGGAACGGCACTGATATATGTGGACACAGGCAGATGGACGGAGAGATATGACGAACCTCGTAGTCGCTTTTAGCTGTGTTTACGAATGCGCCTGAAAAACTCGGATCTTTCTCTAATAATACATAGTTTTTAAAACTCTGTGAAAATCATGTTGAAGGATAATGTCCAATTGAACTGAACACAGAATAGACGAGACAGATCGCGCCAGGCCTGAGAAGTGAAAGAAAGAAAGGAGACAAAATTATGTGGATGAAAGAAAGATTCATTTTCTTGGAACGTACATTTTAGCCTTCTTTATCTCCGACTCAGTCTCTCACAATCAGTCCTTTCTATTCCGGTGTCAAAATACCAGAGTGGCAAATGATAATTGGATACTAAACAGTGACGACGCCAGTTCAGTCACACAGCTACCGGTTTAGTATTGCTTGTCTAATTAGAAGGTTATGTTTCATACTGCCTTATTTTCAGACTTCTATGAAAACATGTATGATAAACAGGAACAGCACAGGCGATAATTGCAGGCAACAAAGCTGTACAGCAAGGGTATGCAACCCGTACGTCGCCGGTCGGGCGCGGCCAGCCAAGTTCTATTATGCGGCCCGCGGCCACATCTCTAAATTACGTGTATACAATAAAAATTACACAACAATTTAGGCGGTTAGGTTTACCACTTATTGTTACTTTTCCGCTTGCGTCCAGCAAAACAGCCCACAATAACGGGTGTGGCCATTTTCCATACAAAGTTGGAGGCCCATGCTGTAGAGAAAAGTCTAACTGTATAAATATGGGTTATTCATGTCAAAAGGTAAAACAATCCCATTACAGGCATGGAGAGGGGGTTGATGGTCCCAGATTTCAAGACAATCGGTACATGTAGGTGTTAGGGTTGCCAGTCCTACGCACCGGCGGCCTTTACCCCCAGAAGTATTCCTGGTACTCATTTCTGTTAGAGGCTGAGTCGACCCCAGGGCCTTAGTGAGGCCGGAAGGATTATGTCAGACACCATCGGGAACCCAACCCGTGACCTTCCTACTTGGAGTGCGGTGTCTCAACCAACTGCGCAACGGCATGCCCCTGTTATTTATGTAAGAAAAGGTAAAAACCAGTAAAAAGTGTTATGTCCTAACTGTTAGTGTAGTAACAGAAGTTGAAAATACGTATTTACGAGTGTATGTGTAAATTTATTGGAATTAACAGCAGCCAGAACACACTTCATAATCATTCTAATGCGTTTCGATTCTTAATTCTTGTTATCATCAGTGACCGTCTGTTTTACGCTACTTAATATGAAGTAATAACATTATAGGCCTGAAAGCGGGGAATTGAACAGTAGGACGAATCGAGAACTAGAAGAGATGAGTATAGGAGAAAATATAGTAAAATGGATAAAGGGGCAAAGGATAAGTTTGTTAGGCCACGTGGAGAGAATGGAGGAGGATAGGATGCCCAAAAAGATCTTCACTCAAAACCTGGAAGGGACGAAGTTGGAAAGAGGAAATAGGAAGAGATCTTCAAGTGCTGGAATTGAGAAGATGAAGAAAGCTGGTGACGGATAGAAAAAAAATGGAAGGATGTTGTTCGACAGGCCAAAACCCACAGTGGACTGTAGTGCCAATGGAAGAAGAAGAAGAACATTATAGGCCTATATGATTATCAGTTCTACCTTCATCGGCACTCTAATTGTCTTCATTTGTCAAGCTTATTTTTTATTTTAATTCTCAAAATAAATACTGTATTGTCATACAGCACTTTCTTTTTAGCTCATGACACCTACTATCTTTTCAGATACATCTTAAATTTACTGCTTGCTTTCTCCCTAATTTAATTCAATTTTAAAGGAGTTAGTACCAGTAGTGGGATAAATAGATAAATTGCTACAGTACAACAATTCAATAATTATTTTCAAAATTAAATTAAAAATAGGCCTGGCAAATAGACATCAACTACATTAAAAACGGGTAAAACTGTTAATATAATTACAATATTTACAAGCACATGACAAGTAGGGAAAAGCAGACAGTGATAACATAAATTAAGCGTCCAAATGCATATGCCTGATAAATGAGTGCAAGGCGTAGCGAGCCTGTTGGTATTGCCAATAAACCTGTATTATTCATAACCAAATACTGTACAGTACGTGCCGGTCCCAGTGGCCGCGCGGTCTAAGGCGTAGGTCTTACGGCCGCTCGCCTGCTGAGATTGTGGGTTCGAATCCCACCGGGGGCATGGATGTCTGTCTGTTGTGAGTGTTGTGTGTTGTGAAGTAGAGGTCTCTGCGACGAGCAGATCACTCGTCCGTCCAG
>Ga0123352_10016359_pt1 | contig 11816 bp, 7 predicted proteins | sample TergutLab28metaG_FD_89700 | JGI IMG/M metagenome (GOLD analysis project Ga0123352, IMG submission 89700) | Labiotermes labralis P1 segment gut microbial communities from Petit-Saut dam, French Guiana - Lab288 P1 | ecosystem: Host-associated > Arthropoda: Insects > Digestive system > Gut ...
ATACATATATATATATATATATATATATATATATATATACATACACAGAGAGCCACATTTACCCTTCCGCGTATTGTTACCAAAAATCCTCTGCATTTCAGCAGTGGGTGGACGTGATAGGTGAAAGGGCAAACGGCTGATAACAGTTAGAAATATGAGTGAGCAGCGTGAAGAGAGGTTGCTGAGTGTACGGAATGCACGATTTCCGTTAAAACACAATACGACACTGACTACAAGGCACTTGTCCTTTGAAGGGTTATCTTTCTGTGCAGACAGGTGTCTACTTAAATCCTTAATGCATAGATTTAATGTCAAACAGAAAAAACTACTCAGACAATTAGATGTAAGTTTATTGTAAAAATGTAATTTTTTCTGCAATAGAAGCTCGTGATTACGACCCTAACGGTTCATTATAAGGCTCTTACATAAAAATAAGGACACACTAATTACTTTGTTGGTAAGAGTTCCCATCTTTACATTAGTATTACAATATTTTAACTGTATTAGGTTAAAACGTATATGAATTTACAACAAAACTATGTATGTTAGACTGTGGCTACCGGAATGCTGATAAGTCCTTAGCCCGACCAGGAAGGAAACTAGTTCGGAATGATGTCAGGGACGCGCGCGATTTCAATAACATCGAGACGCGAACTATCAAGTTTTTTTTTTTCCTGCAAGGCAAAGCGCCGAAGGAAATTCACGCCATTCTGACAGAAACATTAGTTTGTTTCCTTCCTGGTCGGGCTAAGAACTTATCAGCACCCCTGTATTAATTGCTGATACAAACAACTAAAAGGTCACGAATTTAAATTAACAAATATTTGGAAAATAAAATCCTGCCTTACGTAAAACCCTGAATGCTTTCTTTAGTATAATCAATCGGTTACTTCTGTCTGCTGAAGTAACAGCTTGTTATTGTAAACAATATACGTACGAACAAATACCTAGTGTAATAGCAGTTGGTACATGCAGCAAAAACTGTCCTTAAAGGTATAATTTATTATATTTAGTCGAATAAAACTGTCACATAATTTTAATACAAATAACCTCTGAAAATGCTACAACGTCGTTAAATAACGCAAGATCTAACCGCCCTAAACGTCAAAGTGGAATGTGCGGTGGTACAGAAATATTACCTTCTGTTGCAATGTTCTGCAGTGGGTTAAAAACACACGAACGAGAGATATATTCTGGCAGATATACAGTATGGTTTTTGAGTGCAAAGCAGAAAAGCCAGCGTACTGGCGATCGGCCAGGGGGAATCACTTTCCTCAAAAAACTGCAACACATTCTGCATCTGCCCACAAAAAATCGTTTTTCTTTCACATGGGTCATAAAATATTCTGTTATTAACGTAACGTTACACAGCCCATCTAAAGCAAGTACCAATCCGGTATCGACACTTTAAAACAGCCAAAGATAAAAATTGCTTATGAAACGTAAAATTGGGATAAATGCAATAAAATATGAGTTAGAGGCTTATTCAACTAACGATTGATTTTGAATTTTTGAACCGTGTAGTAGAAGAATGTTCTGACATTCTGGACAGAAGTATCGCGCCCAACTCGAGTGTCCACCTGAATCACATTCGGCCACACTGAATATAAAGGCAGCACATTCTCAGAAACGTTGGGAAATTACTCGAACATGTGGAGTAAGCACCCTCAAAATGACTATCATTTGGAATCTGAATTACATTTCAACAAGTCGTCATAAATTAAATTCTGCTTTACAGCAAGGAAAATTCAATGAAAATACGTAGTTTCACGGCCTCAGATTTATGACTCCGAGAAGAAGGACATTTAAAATTTAAAACTTCTGGTCGGGGCTGTAGAGATGTTTTACGTAGTTGAAAAATATTTTAATAAGGTTTAATGAGTAGTAATGAAAGATCCAGTAATTGTGTTTGCCTAAAGATAATCAAAGAAACGATAATGAGACTTACTGTAATTTGTGTCGTAATTAACGGTACATACTGTTGACTAAATACAGACGTTTAGAAAGATCCTGACGCCTAAACTTTCAGGGCAGAAACATTCGTTGCCCTAAGAAGGCAGGCAGCAGGATCTTCCGAAACGTCGGTACTTATCTACCACAGTACACTACTACACGTACAGAAAGACAGCAACGCCCGTCTATATTAGTTCGAGTTTGGCTGGCTTCCTATAAACGTTTATTCTCTCTTTTAGTGCAGTCCACAAGCACATAAATTTGACGTTCTTGGATAATTCAATTCGCGCAAAAATACACAATTTCTTGTCCGAATTCTTGTCCGAAGCAAAATTCTATAAAACAACGAAAACAAGATACTTATTCAATTTAACTAACAACGATAGCTTCAGAGTCGTCTGTCTCTATTAGAATTTCCGAGTGTTAAAGATGTTACCGCCAGGATAGCTTAAACTCAAGGCAAACACAGAAAATGCCATACATATTTATAGACCCAGTCCGCTGTCAGCTGTGGTGTTTTCTTCGTTTTCAGTTTCTACCCACTTTTTTCAACAGCGCTGTAAAGCCTCGTGTAGCCGTGGTCTTTAATTTGTATTTACATAAAAAAGTCTGTGACTTCCGCACCTACTAATCTACATTTCTGTGGACAACGCTGCTGTAGACTCAGAAAGAGTTGCCCAGTTTATACAGCGTGTGCCGCTTAAAACGGACCCGCTTTCTCGATATCGCCGTGCAAGAGGGCCGGTTTGAAGTGGAACACGCTCCATATTACCACTGCGGTGCTTCTTTTTGTCAATTGACGTTACATATAAGGTTTGCAATTCGACATTCTACAGCTTGTCTTTCTTGAAAGCAGACACACCCCAGTTGGGTAGGTGGTACAGCGATTGGGCTAGGGGCTGGACTACCAAAAAATTCAGAGTTCAATTCACAGAAGACTCAGACTTTTAGGAGACCGAACCAGTTTAATATTTTATAGCACAGTGGTTCCTTTATTTTGCAGCCGTACTACGTAATACTGAAATCCGTACAATTTGTCCAAGATATGTGTTTGCATGTGGGACCGACCGATATAGCGTAGTCGGTACAGCGACTCGCTACTAGCTGGTAAGTCCCGGGGATCGAATACCGGTGGGAGGGGATGGGCGAGAATTTCCGCAATAACTCATATCGTCCCAGGGGCCCACCCAGACCCCTATGCCATGGGCACCGAGTTTCTTTCCCAGGGGCAAAGCAGCTGGCGCGTGGCGTTGACCATCCACCTCCATCTAGTGCCGAAGTTAAAGAAAAAGTACAGCTATAATTCTACTCCACGTTTGGGACTCCACGGCCTGTTCTAGGTTAAAATTTACCTTTACCTTATTAACTTTCATCTCTAAGGCACAGTCCTCAAGGCTCTAAGCCATTCAGTAAATTACCCAACGATATGAAATCTGCTTGCCCATTACCGTGGGCACAACAGTCCACCACAAGCCCACACTCTGAGACAGACATCTCCAGTCAATAACATACAATCCCCTATGTAAACTTACGTCTTCAAAGCCATCCTCTTAATTTAGGTTTTACCATGAAAACCTTAAAAATCTTTATCTTCTCTCCCACGCCCGTCATACGCCCCACCCACCGTCCGTCCTCTTTTATTTAACCATTCTAAAAATATCGTGTCACAAATACAAACAATTTCGAAAAATGAGAGGCGTTTTGAAATAACCAACAACAAGCATGTCACGTATTTAATATTTTGTGACAGAGAATGTTTATTGCGTTTTGTTAGCGATCACTTTTTAATGTTGAGCCCTGTAATTATCATTTTCATTTCAGCTGATGCGTTCTCGATTTCCTCGTAGCGTCACCCACGTCCCGACGAGACTGTTATATCTAGAGAACACAACAATTTCATCTCATCACTAATTTAAAACAGTAGCTTTCAACAAGATAAGCAAAGTACTATATCGTAATATTGTAACCCGTTCGCGTAACCACTTTGGTCGTGGGAAAGCTATAAGTATTACATATTCTAAGTGTGTGTCTGTAGCCTTAGATATCCAGCATATGATGAGCATGCGTCATATTATACTTTGGCCAATCCGCCTCTACCAAATTTTTCCGCTTTATCTCACAAACGCCACGATTTTCGGGAAAAAGTTTTTGAACATAAAATACGTGTTTTGTTTTTCACTAACACTTTTGTCTGAATTGTCTGAAACATTTCTGATTCTAACAAGATTTCAGCGAGATACTGTAATAAATGTACACGTGTTCTCAATTTAAATTACCCCTCATCCTTGTCATATTTTAATGTAACTTCAATTTTCTCGACAGAAAACAAAAATGAAGGTAACGTAATTAAAAACACAAGTTTCATTGGATGTTAATGAAACGACATGTTTTGGCCTCCTTGGCCGTCATCAGGTTTCAAAGTTCTGCGAGAATAAATATTGTTGTGTGTGGCGGATGTTGAGATCTCATCATCTGGCCAAAAAATTATATACTTGCTTGCTTACTTACACCATGGTGCAGAGTCCTTCTTGAGAAGCTGACTGGTTTGCAGCTAGTCAAGAAATTCCCCGCATTTTATGGAACCCGAAGGTTCATTACCGCACTCACAAGCGTCCGCCTCCTGTCCCTATCCTGGGCCAGCCCAATCCAGTCCATATACCCACATCCCCCAAAAATTACATATGAGATACAAACTGCGTGTGAGCAGGTACGGCGGTGGGCGTGAGTTGGTGTGTGGTATCCTGGGCGGGGGTCATCTGCCTTGGGCTCTGTCGAAAACTATTCAAATACCAAATATCATAAAAATCCTTAATGGCGGGAGCCGAGTTGTTCCATCAGAACCGACAGACAGACATGACGAAGCTAATGGTCGTTTTCGACATTTTTGCGAATGTGCCTAAAAGCACAAAGTTGACTTTGTTTTTAATTATGCACCACTCCATTAAGCCACATAGCATTAGATATTCTTAAACTTGAAACTAGACATAGACACAGTTTATTTGTCGGCTTCACCGGTCCGTCGATAAGTCTGCAAAGAAACAGTTACTGGTCAGTCTTTAGATTCGTCATCCCCTTTGTGTTTTATGCAAATTAGGAGGGGGTACGTACGTCAAAACACACCTGTCTTTGTATGTGTTGTGCTTTGACGTACCTACCCCCTCCTAAGTTACTGTTCAAGGTCGGATTTAGGATAAACTTGTGGCTCCTAATCTTCAACACTTAAGGGGTCTCGCTCCTGTACTAAATTTCACGTTCAATTGTACTTCATGGTTGTTAAAAGCATAAAATGCCACATGAAACACACATTTCATTACTTTTTATTAAAATAATTTTCATTATTTACAAATGCCTTTCATTTTTTTTTTTAGCGAAGCAACCTCCCTGGGGACCCTTCTAATGTGACGCCCCAAGCTGTAGCATATCTTGCTTGCACGCAGTTCTGGTCCTGCTGCTCGTACCGAGCCGGTTGGACGCTTCAGTGAAGTGAAATATCGCTTGCCTCTTCCTCGAATCGAAATACTATTACTCAGTCGTGCAGCAATTCGTCTATTTGACTATAACGCCTGAGTTAATCACAGAACAATTCTGCGGGGTTACACGGTTATTCCATAATAATAAACCCTGCGTTGCTTTTTATACGTCTACATTTTTTTGTACTTCGAAATCGCGGGGCAGAGGTCTCGATAAACTTATAGTAACGGGGCTCTTAAAAATTCCGGTGCGAGGTATGTAACTGGGCATTACCCTCTTCACATTAACCCCCTTATCCTTAGCCAGAAGAATCCACTCCCCATCAAATATTTTGAGTAACTACAAACGTCATTAGACAACAGACCAACATCTAAGCTAAGCTATAACTTCTTAATATTATCTTCCCATCTACTTCTATTTCTCCCAACATTTTCCTCTTCATATTTTCGGACTAAAATTCTGTACGGATTCACACTCTTCTCTTAATGCGCTATTCCAACTCTCCTTCATTTTGTCAATCTAATATTTGGACCTAGGAGGGACGAGGTAACGGGGGAATGGAGGAGATTGCATAACGAGGAGCTAAATGATCTGTACTCCCCACCCAATATTGTGCGGGTGATAAAATCGAGAATAATGAGATGGGCTGGGCATGTGGCGCGTATGGGCGAGGAGAGGGGGATGTATAGGGTCTTGGTGGGGAAACCGGAGGGAAGGAGCCCACTGGGGAGACCTAAGCGTAGATGGGTGGATAATATTAGGACGGATCTCTAGGAGGTGGGATGTGGGTATATGGACTGGACTGGGCTGGCCCAGGATAGAGATATGTGGCGGACGCTTGTGAATGCGGTAATGAACCTTCGGGTTCCGTGAAATGCGGGGAATTTCTTGACTAGCTGCAAACCAGTTAGCGGCTCAAGAAGGACTCTGCACCATGGAGTAAGTAAGTAATATTAAATTAAACAGCGAACTCCATAAAATACGAAGCTCGTTACGGTTCCTGAAACGTAACGCCGTGTATTCTGGTATGTAAGTTTAAACTCCGCCGGTCCCAAAGGCCGCGCGGTCTAAGACGTAGGTCTGGGGCCGCTTACCTGCTGGGATTGTGGGTTCGAATCCCACCGGGGGCTTAGATATCTGTCAGTTGTAAGTGGTTTGTGTTGTCAGGGAGAGGTCTCTGCGACGAGCTAATCAGTCATCCAGAGGAATCCTACCGACTGTGGTCCGTCATTGTATATGATCTAGAAACCTCGTGAATGAGGAGACCCTGGCCCACTGCGGGCTGTTGCGCCAAATAAAAAGCTAAATTTGAGGAATAAATCTGCTGCGTCCAGAAGATGCAGCGTATTTCTCAGAGACGTCAGTGTCCGTCGACCAGACAGCACGGTGTCACTGCTCATACGACTGTAATATTAATGCTAATCGTTGTAAGAAACTAAAAAAAAAAAATTGTCCTCATTATGCCCCCGAAAGATTTAAAATCAATACCGAAACATACCGGGAATGAAGGTTTCTGAACGCACATGTTCACGTGCCATGCATGACGTGAAGAAATGCACTGCGGTGGCGTGAAGGGAGTTCTGGCAGCAGTGGAGTGTTGCTGTTGTAACAGACTTCAGCAGCTGCGTGCTGGCACACAGCGTCATTTCAAGAAAGTTAAACGTTGAACAAGTACTTCGTAATTGTTGATCCAACACATACGAATGCGTACAAGCAATTAGCGGCCGTCCAGGTCGGTTGACACCAACACACACAGCGCTTAACTGCTTTTTAACGCGTGTTAACAGAAGTACCAACGCATATTGTCTGCCTTTTAACCTATATTGCCATAGATCCTATCAACAGTTTTTCATATAACGAAACGCATGCTGACATCATTAATAAATTCTCATACCTGAAGTTCTCCAATAAATTATCAGCCCCATAATAAATTTACATGAAAACTTTTTACTTGAGCCCAACACACGACTCTAACTTCCTGTCCTCACCACCGATAATATCAACGTAGAAGGATTGCAAATTTACGAGGTGAAAATCTAATAAGGCAATTTCACAAAATATTGTGCTGCATTATCTTCCGAAAATATGTCACGTTATAAAAGAAATTTTAGTAAAATGTTATCTACTAAGCATAATTTATATCTGTCTGTCTGTCTGTCGGCGGTTAAGTGGTGAGAGACGTAAAATGTCGCATTATATCTAATATATAATGGCCTGCGACGAATGGCTCACTAAAATGGAGGGACTGAGGAAAACCAGACAACATATTGGGCAGAATAACCCAAGCCTTAATTCGAAAAGGTCACCTCTCGATTATAGATCAGACGAGTTGTCTCTTTAGCCTATAACCCACTCACAAGGGATGTGGTACAGCAGAAAAGATTAGAATGATTTTACAGCACACAAACCCAGTTTTATGGATAGTCACTTTAAATTTGTATGTTTCATTTCGTTTTAACATTTCTCCGTACATGATTCCTTTAGGTTCAGAATCGGAAACAGTCTACTGTTGAAAAATCAAGTACGCTGTGACGTGCAAATTTGTAAATATTTACCGACTTTTCGAAGAATTGTTTTGTCTTCATCTTCATCTTCAGAATCAAGCAGTCCTCAGAGGATTTGAGTCTGCAGGAAAACCGATCTTCAAACCTTAAACCTCATGGAATTCAGAGTCAAAAGTCGGGGTACTTCCAATAGTACAAACTGTGTCTGCTGAACGGGCAGCAAGCGGCAGATCTGTTCTTGCTGTGTCACATGTTCCGGTTGATGCATGTGAAAAATAAAGATCATATTAACGAGGAGCAGGAGGATATTACAGTGTTATTCGTGAAGTGATGTCATGTCATGAGAGCGTAAAAGAAGCATGTTTCAACTAAATATCTCATCATAAAACACAACGCGGTGACAACAATGAAGTAAAGATACATTGTGTTTTGAACTGTGAGTAGCAACACGACATATCCAGGTGTATTGCAGCGAGAAAATTATTATACATTACTAAGTGCGGCACAATTCTTATAAGCCAAATATCCATTGAATTAATAATTCATCCGCCTTACATTCAACGACCGCAACCCGACATATCTCACTGCATGAGAAAAACAAATCCAATCCACTAAAAAAAACACTCCATTTGTATCCACATTTACTTTTAACATTCTTCCTCAATTTACGCCTCGAATTTCCAAAATATCGCTTTCCATTAAAATAAATACGAAAGTATCCGTTCTGTGCCTCTTCTATGCGTATTTCATGTACAACCCATCCCATTTGCCTTCCTTCTTGAAGGTTACTAGAACACGATGCAGAGTGTGTTACATAAGTGTTGTGAAACAGCAAACAGTTAACGTAAAAGGAATCGTAAAAGTTATTTCAAAATTACGACATTTGTAATATAATAATATATTTATATGTGTAAATAAATACAGTCTACAAACCCAATAATAAGTCATTCTCGACGAAGAGAGCAAGGTTACATCCACGTCTGTCTTTTAGTATAGTATACAATGCTCTGATATAAGCACAGCTAATGGAACAGAAACTCAATCCCTTACACACAGTTTCAGCCTAGGGGGTTCTTAGCATCACCGTCACAAAGATACACAACCCATACACTGATGCATATACTCTGTACATAGCGTGCTATCTTTGTGTGTTAGTTCAGTATCGTGCACACTGATAGTCTCACCACGAAGAGAATAATACGCCAGATCTGTGACATTTCTGTTCTCCAGGGAGGATCAATACGTAGAGAGTAGCAGTCTGGCCTGCATACTGGGCTGACGGCTAGTCATCACGCCTGTGCTTCATTTTAGCGGGGGAGGCAATTACAAGAGGCTCTTCGTTCTGCTTTAGGCCAAGGCTTCTTTCATTACAAAAGAAATGCATTATTTAACAAAACATTACCCAGTGCGATTCATTCCGGAAAAAGTTCAGAATGTCAGCTACTGCTTGAGTGACGCAATAAGCAGCGCCGAAACGTCCGCTGCCTGTAATGTGGAGTGTTATTATGAAATAGGAAGAATGACAAAACAAGGGGGAGGATTTATATAACCGCATCCCTATAGACACATATCAGAAGTTCACAAATCCTCAGCAGTATATATAGCCATCACCTGAGAACCCGAATGAGTGCAATGACAAGGCTAAGGGACGTACATCCAGAAATTCGTGGTTTGATTCTCTTCGCCTCAGTATCCAGCCTGCTCCTCACCCGTCTCCTAAATGTACAGTACCTAAACATATCGCTCATGTAATCTCGCCTTATGCTTCTCGTACAATACAGCTAACCATTTCTCTCATTTAACCACTCATTATGCTTCTCGTACATTATCACTAAGCATACCTGTCATGTAACTGTTGCTTATGCTTCACGTACAGTGTGGCTAAACCACGTATTTCCACGCACACAAGTGACATATTAACAACAAACACAGCGCTCGCAGAGAAGTAGATAATTCGTATGTTCAAAGCGTAATACAAGATTATGAACAGGCTATACTATAAGCGTTTGCAGAGAGGGGGTACAACTTAAAAATTTCGGAGAAGATGTCCGAAGAGTCGTGATTTGATTCCCGGTAGAGTCGAAAAGATGTTTCTTTTCCTCACAACATCGAGACCGACTACGATGCGCAACTAGCTTTGTTTTCAGTAGGTCCTGCAGGATTTTACCTGGGGTAAGGCGATCAGGGCTCAGAGCTGGCTAATCCCACACTATGTCGGATTGAAGAATGACTGAGGCTATAAGTCTTCCTTCATATCCCTTCATGCCTTGCGAAGGAAAGAATTTGCTCTACTTTTACAAGGTAAAGTGCATTCGTTGTACAGCAACAGCAACGCAAATTTGCGCGAAACGCAAAATATTTGATCCTGATATTACCGTGTAAAGAATATGTCTCTGTATATTCTTAACCTAATTATTCAGTTTAATAAAAAAATTCGGCTGCTTACTTGTGTCGCTATTTTACGGCAACCCATTCGCTTGATTATGCAGAGAACACTCACATCCAGAGAAGCTGGTGTGTTGGTGCATAATGAGAGGCTGTTTTGTGCCAACAGTCAATTAATAACTCCTACGTGAGGTTATTGTGTAACACTAAACAAGAGAACATTATACTTCGCAGACTTGCCAAAAGCCACTAACAGCAGAGCACAAATTTAATATCCACTACTCAGGTGACATCTGTGTACGTGAGGCAGTAGGAGAGTTGGTGATTAGGCCACAAATGTTTACGCTAAAACATTCGTCATATTTTCACATTAATGCGGTAATTTTAAAAACCGCGCTGGAACTGTTTTCCTGTAGTCCACATTCCGGATATTATGCTCTTTTCGAAAGCTGGAAAAACACTGGATAAATTAGAGACAGTCGGGAAGTATGTTTACAAACAAGTATTCGCATTTTGGATTTTTTTATGTCCAAGTCTAAGACCAGTTCCCATTTAACTGTACTGATAGCCAAATGCTTTTCCACAGCGTCCCCGCCATATAAGATTTAATAAATATCGCGCAACAAGCTTTCATATTCCCTGCCGATACTTTCCGTGTTCTGTGTTACCGTCCAATGTGTCATAGCTGCTAAAATAACGCGATCGTCTTTAAAGCTGTGGCCGACAAGAGTTTGCTTCATTTGCTCCATAAAAAGTTGACGAATTTCCCCGATATAATCACAGCAAATTCAAATTCTTTAGACATAAATTTAAAAGTCACATGAACTTAACTTGTCTGATCTCCGTATGTACTACCGATTGCCTTCAACTTTGTCCGTAAGGTCAGACTCATTCTGAAGCTCACAACAATACGGGTATTGTATTCTTCAGTGTGTGGCTTTATTAGGTGAAGAATAAAGGACCAACTTGATGTCACTTGCTATTTTATTTCACTTCTTATGTTTTCAACATGTTTCGGATATTAATATATCCATCATCAGGAGCTTGTGACTGTGTTGTTGAATTACTACATAGGTAGTTTTGTACACGGTTCGTTGTGTGTTGGAGGTTTGGTGCGGATGGGTTTGAGTAGCGTCCGTGTTGCGGGCGTTAGCCTGCAACACGGACGTGAAGGAATTTTTACTCGAGAAGAATGGTACATTCAGGACCGGATTGAACTCTGTGCGTAGAGATCATCAATAGAACTCCCTTCGTGTATTCTGGCCGAAGTTTACAGTTTGGCTCCTGTGTGTTGTCGCGCACGTTGATGTTCTGCAGTGCAGTAATAATGAACGTACATAAAAGTGGTCCAACTGTATTTACGAACAAATCTCTTTTCGATTGCCAGATTTTGAATTACGTCTCTTTCAGTGACAAATTAATGGGTATCCTGCCATATCGGTAAGAAGTCTAAAACTCTAATTTTTTATGTAATCTGCCGTTTACAAGCCTCTAGATACGGAC
>Ga0123352_10016361_pt1 | contig 11814 bp, 7 predicted proteins | sample TergutLab28metaG_FD_89700 | JGI IMG/M metagenome (GOLD analysis project Ga0123352, IMG submission 89700) | Labiotermes labralis P1 segment gut microbial communities from Petit-Saut dam, French Guiana - Lab288 P1 | ecosystem: Host-associated > Arthropoda: Insects > Digestive system > Gut ...
AAAAAAAGGAAATACACATATGACGTAACAATGAGGTCCGTTATGACATTTGGCAAGTTGGACACTTCTCAAACACTTACACCATACCCAAAACAAAGTACCTAAATACAAAATGAATTCAAAATCAATTACAAATATTGCAAGTTCGAATACTGTAGGAGGCGTGGGTTTGTGTTCTTATGAGTCTTAGGTGTTGTCAGGTACATATCTGTGCAAGAGATCTACAGTCTGTGTGTTTGTGTTAGTGTGTTTGTGTATTAGTGTGTCGGTGTTAGTGTGTGAGTGTGCAAGCGTGTGTGTGTATGAGAGTGTGTGTGTGTGTGTGTTTATGAATCAGTGCGCACGAGCTTGTATCATTGTATCATACCGAACTGTTATATTCTACTCTTAAATTTCGTCGGTAGAAGAGATCAGGATAAGAAAGAAAAAATTTAAAATCAAGCAATAAAACATTATCACTATATATTAACATAGATTTGGGAATTTCCGAAGGAGACTGACATGGGATAGTTCTGTCCTTATCATTCCGAATAATAACAGCAATCTTAACAATCACTGTGCCTTACTACCGAAGTACCAACCTGTTTGTACAAACTGATGTAAGCACAGCATTTACCAACACAGTGGCCCCCTATGAAGTTTATTACAAAATCCCCCCACTTATACTTCTCAATGGCGAAGGGAAGTTTACATTAGAATCGGTCGTGATGACCTAAACATAGAGAATAGAAAGTCTCTACTTTTCATAACTTCACTGCTAAATGGGGCTGAATGTCCAATGCCACACAACGGTCAAAGCCACAATGTTTTCACAATTTTCCCCTATAAAACTGACAGTAAGAACGTTACTACCTGCAGAGAACTACAGTGACAGACAGACGACACGTTTAACTCACAATTCTGAAAGCAATGTCTGTTATACTTGGATATACAGAAGTCAGCCAACAAGTCGATCCTGACACAATAACATATTCCAGTCCACTACAGTCGAATTATGTACATTGGACACTAAAAATGCAGGATATTAACTTCGTTGCAGTGAATTCACCCAGTGTGACGGACACAAAGGATGGATCTGCCTGTGAATCTCCATATTCACAGTCGGTATTCACACTGTCTTTGTGCAGCCTGTGGGGCACACGACATCTACAGAACTTCGCTTATTTGATTTAAAATGTTTAAAATTTACAAGGTAATAAAGCAGTATTGCACCGGTAAAGTGTTCTTGTGATGATGCAATTCCAAGTCACAGCTTGTTCAGTAACGTGCCTTAATAAACGGTCCACATGACAAACAACCGCACCGTAGAGGACCTGCAAGAAGATGTCGACTTCATTTTCGGGTGTCTGTAAGTAAAAAATATTATTTTATGGAGATACGGCCATACTGAGGATTATTGTGACTGTTTGGTGAAGTTCCTAGGTCACACAGTTAGGCACAGACACATTCGGTAGATCATATATTATTCTGTCACTACATCTTTGCTAACACTGTAACGCAATCAAGTGTACACATATCAAAATAATAGAACACTAAAACGTCCAAAAAGAATTTGGTTTCATTTGGCCAAAAACATCCACTATTCTGAGATAAAATATGTCAGCCGTTTCTTCGACCACAGTGATTGAAATTCATTATAATCAAACCTTTTGTCACGTGATATTGGGAAATAGTGAAAGTTCAAATTACTTTTGAAAAAAGTGTATAGGGAATTTGTAGTTTATAAAAGAGTAGAAGGGGTGAGTGTTGTGAATTTTGTGAGTCGGAGTGAAATTTTGAATATGTTTTTTACATGAGACGGTGAAGATATTGCAAGAAATATTTCGGAAAATACGATGCAGATTAATATGATTTCAAATTCAAAATATTATACAAATATTGCTTCGAATATTTAATTTAAAAAATTTAGAGCTCTGTTCACAATACGCCATTGAGATTAAAGAAATTTAATGATGCATGTAACAGTATACTTCTACACATCACATAATTACAAAAGTCGTGCATCTGGTAAAGTGGCATAAGTTTAATACTGATGTGTAAATAGTACAATCAAAATGTGGAACTAACTGCCAGCAGATTTTTTCCTGTAAAACAAATATTTTTAAACAGATGGTTAGGAAATTAATTATTAATGAGAAGAAGTGAAAGGTTTTTAAAGGGTGGTGACGGAACATTCATAAGTGAAGGGAACTGAAAAATGGGGAGTGAAGTGTAGTGAAGTGCAGTGCAGTGCAGTGAAGTGAAGTAAAATGAAGGAAGTGAAGTGAAGTTTACTGAATTGATGATCTTAGGTGAATTGTTTGTATTATCATTTATTTATAATTATGTAGCTCTATGTAGGTTGTGTACAGTACGTTTTCCCATTATTAGTTGCTTCTATTTGTTATTTTCTAATTAATCGACATATGTTTTTCTATTCTACTTATATTTGTTTTGCTTAGAATTTTTGTTTTATAATTTGCGTTTCCTCTTTTTTATTGCTTTGTTTATTGATTCTCTTTATGCCCTGTCTCTTTCCTATTTTTCACAAGTCTGCATACCGCTGCCATATTGCTGAACCCAAATTGCATTAAAAAAATCACAACATTGCTTATCATTAGACGGTGAAGAGACGGCAAGATATATTTCGGAAAGGCTTGCAACTGTATTGGGTTTGTTTCCGCTGTGGCAAATTGGTTAAAGTGCTATGCTACAAATCGGAAGGTCTCTGGTTCAATCCATTCTGCTTTGAGCAGTGGAGCGGAGAGGTTGTGTTTTGTGAAAGTTTAGTGGAGTGCTAAACGCGTATAAGAAGTTTAGTGGGTTTGTTACGGTGAGTTGTTGTAGAAGAAGTGCGTCTTAGTGTCGTAATGAGCGACAAGCTAAAAGCCATAGCATGTGGGTTTGACCCCAGAAGCCCCCAGATATATGCTTTCCATATTCATGAATGGATTTATGAAATTCTACATATAGCTGAAGAGAACATAAAGTTGATACAAATAGATTGGCCAAGAAGGCTTGTTTACATCAAGTTCACGGACGAGGAATGCATGAATACAATATTACAGAACACCGATTGACAACTAGCATTTCGACATGACAATGGAGAGATATCAAATGTATTCATTGAGATTGCGGGAATGGGAACGAAAAAGTTAAGATTAGCTAGTCTTCCACCTTACGTTAAAGAGAATGATATTAGAGTCTGTATGTCAAGATATGGAGAAGTGAAAAGAATTCGAGACGATGGTTGGACTTACGCATACAGATACAAGGTTTACAATGGAATACGGATAGTAGAAATGAAACTCAAGCAACACCTACCTTCACATATGTCCATTGCTGGGAACGACGCGATCATATCCTATGACGGACAGCCTCCGACCTGTTACAGATGCAATGAGAAAGGCCATCAACAGCTAGAATGTCCTGGTATAAAGCGATTGGGTCTAAATAATAGCACAAGGCCCACTCAGACCTGGACAGACATAGAATCTAATAAAACTCAGGAGCAACTTCCTAACACTTCCGTACTCCAGAAGTCACCCATTCACGAGATCGGGACGAAGAGGATAGGTACACTTCCAGGAGTGAAATATGGAAACAATCGACCCCCACTTCCACAGAGAACACAGGCTGCACCTGACGGAATGAATATGGAGTCGAACAATGTGGTGAACATTAAAATGGGACACAAATATTCGGACACTGACAATGATGATGTGAAAATGCACGTCCCAGATGAACAAGAAAATAGAGGTGGCACAATTAGTATTGAAGGAAGGAAATCGAGTATACTTAGTTCTGACAACGAACGAGAAATGCTAGGCAACAGTCAGCTGGTGGATGAAGACGACATAATATCGGAGACACACGCTGAAGTTCTACGAACTGAGAAACATCGCCTTTAGGGATAACTTGGACAGACATCTGCTGCGATGGGGAAGACGAAAAGGAGGAAATACACAAGCCTCAATCGTCACTGAATGGCGCACGGTCAAAAAAGTTAAAGATCGACCGAGAAGATCCAGTTACTCGGATAAGAAATAGAAGCAAATCTTGGACGAGGACTCCATACAAATAATGCCCCACGTATCATATTTTCCCTTCCATTCCCTTCCCCTCAATAAATACGAATGGCCTTCACCTATCGTGAAATGACATTAAACATAAATTGTCTAGCATCACACACCAGGCATCAGATGCTCGAGGAATTTCCACGCAGACATGATGTAGATTTTGCCTTGCTGCAGGAGGTGACGTCATTGAATGCTTTCACTTTCAAGGGTTACCGAACTATTGATAACTTCGGAACTTCAGGCCGTGGAACAGCAATAATAGCTAAAGAGGATTTACAAATGCAGAGGATAAGGTGACTACCATCTGGCAGGTTTTTAGTCGCATACTATAATAACATACGTCTCCTCAACATATACGCGCCATCAGGCTCTGCTAATCGGCCTGAGAGAGAGACATTCTACAACATGGAGGTGATAGAGCTGCTACAGCAAGTACCGACGAGTCTTATTATGACGGGCGAATTTAAATGCATGCAAACAGAAAACGACTTCACAGGGCACCGATAAAGCAGTACAGCTTTCGAAAGACTTCTCAGTGGACTTCAAATGACTTATATCTGGGATGAATCACTAAATAATCATGGATACACTCATTACACACCGAATGGTGCGGCATGACTAGATAGGATCTATGCTACTGACGACATTCGGAAGCACAGTTAAGCTGTGGAGACACAGCTGATAAAGTTTCTGCTTGGTTTGATATTCCGTTTGTCGTTCCATTAACGAAATCTGAATAGAACATATCAGACGGAGTACGTTCGAGTAATTGAATGATTTATGGATAAATAATCGCTAATTATTTGAGCAGAGCCGAAACGGGATTTTCTCAGTTTCCCTGTGACTATAAGGAAATCCTGAGATGGTTCCCAATATTCCAAGTTGCCACTACATGCCCCTCAAGTAGCCCACCCGTCTTAAATTTATTAGAAACCAATTTCATATTTTGTATTCATCTAAAATAATCACTGCCAACGGGTGACAACAAAATTGCAGATAATAAATGTTATTACTATTTGCATGTTGGATAAAAAAGTCTACAAACACACAATCAGAATATTTAACACAAATTTCTTTCTAAAAGCAAAAACAACAACAACAATAATAACAACAACTGTAAGACGAACGAAATTCAACCTTACGTTTGTAAGCACATTGAATACTTTTTTATAGTCTTGATTGAGATTCGAACCAAGATTCCATTTCCAGCTGCTCATGTTAACAGCTGATCCAATTCCCCCGCACAATTGCAAGTTTGGGACAAACAGATTCAAATATCTGATTGTATTAAAATAAAATAAATACAATTCAAAAAAGTTACAAACCATTACAAATAAGAAGTCACAATCAGAAAATGGGTGTCACAAATTATTTGTTTTTACAGTTTTCAGGGCGTCGACCTTTTTACTTCCGCTTGCACACCTCCAAATATTTTGAGTACGACTTTGACTGTGTTGTTTTCAGAAGTCGAAATCCTAAAGGAAACAAGAGCTTGATCACAATACAAGCGTATATTATCAGGTGGGTTCACAATATCCACTGTACCTTCAATGAAATTTTAACCCGGTAAATCGACATACTGTGTAAGACGTAGTTGATATTCACACAGTTTTGTATGCAATATTAGACGTGGCGTTATATCGGGGTTTGACTCTAATTTCATTACTCTTTCCAAATTTCGCCCGCTATTAAATTCAGAATTGCAGTCAATTATAGGTAGTAGTCACAGAATTTTTGACTTCCAATTTACCGAATGTAAACTTGAATGAGAGAAAGGCAAAATTTTTGAAATGAAATAACAAAATCAAATAAGTGCCCTTTATAACCTACACCCCTAATTTCGAAGCTAATCTCCCATAGCATATCTTTACACAGATGACGTTAAAAGCGCTACAATTATGTCTAAATTGGATATCCAACAATTAGACATCCAACAGAACACCTAAAATAAAAATGCAGAAATTTTATAAAAATAAGTGTCCTTTCTTACATAGGCCCATACCTCCAAATACAAAACCAAAATACCGCAGTATATCATTACACAAATGGCTACAATGGATCTTCAAAGACGGAACCAACATGCAGATAAAACAAACGAACAAATACTAGAATACCTAAAACTAAATGTACAAAAATATGCCTCAAAATGTCCCTGTAGGAAATTTATACCTTTTATAATGTAGACAAATCTTTAATTCAAATATGTGATATATAAAAATGAACAGATCGAAGGATAATATTTAAAACACATAAATAGACGTTCCACTGTGGAAGAAATTTCGCAGTATAAAATTCGAATTCTAGAAGACTCTGTGTTGCCTATATCAATTTATAGATACAAATACATGTCTGACACTGATCTGCTGTGAACAGTGTTCATGTTTCAAGTAAGCTACGTACAAAATGTTAATGCCTGTCAAGCGTCTCATGAAATTCACTGCGGTTTTCATACTGTGCAACAGGACACTAGGGTGGCCATCACATAAAATATGATTATTTTTGTTTTTGTAAAAAAATTTCGCTGTTTTCAAAACAAAAATTAAAAGCCGAAAACATGAAACTACAACCGGCGATATTCATCTGTCTCTCAGCATATAATATTTCTGCAATTACTGAAATTATACTGATAAAACCTCAAAAAGCATATCGAAATTTTTTGAAATTTTATCAGTTTTACAACAACAGCTGCCACACTACATGTAAACGTGTCTTTCAGACATACTTATCAGAGAAAAATTATTCTTCTACTTTCATTTCAACACAATCATTCATTCTCATCTTTCCAAGACGATCCAAAAACGGGTGAAACCAACCACCGGGCTGTCTACATTTTTGAACATAGCAATATGTGTTTATCTCTCAACAATTTGTGTTCTACAACGCACAAATTAACATTAAGATCTATGGCAATGCAAGAAACAGGAACCGTACTGGATACTGGGACGTACATTTCCAAACACCGCGTAAGTTCAGGGTAACGTATTCACAAAGAGCATCACGATGTCACTAGAAAAATGTAAGGATAAACGATCACAAGTCATAAAATTACTAGATGTTGTGTGATTATGAGACATATTGTATTTTAATTAGTAGACGTAAACAAGACAGAATACAATTTCTCCAAACATTCAACATTACACACACAGTTTTTTTATGATAAGCTTAATTAAATCCACATACTGATTGTGATACTGTCTGGTCGACAGAACTGGAGTTGGTTTCTGTGACGGGGTGGAGATGTTGTTACTTCCACAGCGATCATCACTCTATGTTATTGTGTGCAACAAATTAAGAAATGTGATATATACAGTGTGTATAACAGGTAGGAGAGGGGTTGAAGGAACGTTAAAAAGTGTTTGCGAGTAATTTAAATCTGTAGGCTGATTTGTGGGACGAGACAGTTGCGGAGATTCCATAGTCCATATTCATTGTTTACTCTTTGTTAATTTCAGTGCATTCCTAATGGACAACTTATTGCTCTTCCTGTTTGAAAAATATTTTACTATATATTAAATGTGGTTTTTCTCCACATTAATGTATTCCACCAGACAACTTAATAGTTAAGGGGATTCTCGAAATTTTGAGCCGAAATTTTCAGATGCATATCTCGATAGATAGTCCATATTTTTTAGTTTTTCCATTTCACCCACAATACAAAACCATATTTTCTCATACATTTACACATTGGCCGTACAGCCAACATTTTCACACTCTAATATTCTTCAAAGTATGGTACTTCTGAACGAGGTAAACTGTCGGTCAGTAATTTGCTATCTCTCAATGCCTCACACAAATTACTTCCAATAATTAAATTCTAACTAACTTCTGTACAAAATGGCATTCACTTACGTCACTTTTGCAGACATCTTGATTTGTCAGCCCTTGGTAATAGCGAATGACTTCGACCATTACATCATTTCGAAACTCTGTCTCACCCAGTCCAACAAACTAAAGTCAGTGCCTTGTAAATATTTCACATGTAAGACATAGTGAACGCTAACAGGCACTTCGGACTTCTACGAAAAGCAAGTATTAGATTCGTGAAAGCTGTCCGTCATTCCGCCCATACACATCCAAGAACTCGCCTCCCACTGGACGGATTAAATATATTATTACAGAAATATAGGAACAAAGTTAAAATGATTGGTGTTTTGCTGATTTCTGGAAAGGATAATGGATAATTGTTTGTAGACAAAAATATATGAAAGAAATTTGCGAAAATTCTTCTTTAAAAAAATTTCCAAACGAATACGGTTTAAAATTAAGGAATACAAATTACGTTTATATATTTCTTTAATGAAAATTGTATCGTTTATGATATGGTGTGGGAAAATATAGTACAGACAGACACGGAACACATGATTGTATAATAAGACAATTGCGCTTTGCATGCTTGTTACATAAGGCTAGATAATCCCACGCAGATCATGAACAATTTATTGCTTTTCCACGCCAATAATATTCACATAACCGCACCACATTTTTACGGGTTTACGTAAATTTTCCGCCTTGTTTTGTGTTCGTGTTGGCATGTCGTACGGTTGAACTACATTGACCATTAAATTTCCAAACTCAGTGTGCAAACACACATATTTTTAACACTATATGTGTCAATCAAACCGATTCATCATCAGAAACAATCTACAGCACAAAAAGAGTAAGATCAACATAAAAACGTCTGCTTTCCGTTATAATCCAATGCGTTTCTCTAAGGCCTATGTCAACGAGTACTTAGAGCTAACGAATGCTGTGTATAGCCACAGCGTATATTTTTATGAAGGTGTAAAACAGAGGAAGGGTACAAAGGGAAATGTACTGAAACGGGAATAGATGGGGGAGGTACGGAGGAAAATCGAGGAAAATCAACGTATAACGTGACTAGCCCACGCTCTGGACGGACGTGGTTCGGTTCACATAATTGTGCAAGAGAACTTCCTTTTGTCCATTCCGTCCTTTCTGGTTTTCACGACATGCCTCGAATTCAATTCGCACCGCTGCTCTTTTCTGCGAGGACAATCATTCGGAAGTTGAAGTTAACTGCAAATCTCCATATAGTGACGTCGCAGAGAATACGTGGAGGTATACCTGTACTGAACATTAATCAACTACAATATTTACTTCATTGTAGAACTGAGATAAATTGGACTGCTCCAATTCCAGGCTGTAATTCTGGAAGATTTTCCGTCAGCTCCGACATAGACTAGAGCGCTTAAGCCACGTAGAAGTTTATGTACCTCATGTTTCATACATCTACAAAATACAAATATTGAATCACAGAATGTTTCATTGTTTCATATGATTCTAAGAACAAGGAGAAAATATTTCCCTATAGAGCAGCAGTGTGAGTTTTCCATAGATTATGACGATAAACTCTAACAGAAAATGTTCCCAATTTTCCGGACTCCCTTAAAAAAAATTGCAAACCCCCAAAATGCCAGTGAAAATTCTGGCCTTCTTACAGGCGGATGATATGATGTCACTATACTTACCTTTAGTTGCAAACAGCTATACACGCGTTCCATCGTTTGTAACAAAGTTTATGAATGTGTTTCAATTACACTGCTGAAGGTCGACGTTTCTGAATTTCATTGGTGCTTTGTTTATTCATTAATTATTACGTCACTACAATTTTCTTCATGACACTTGAATGACAAGCTAAACAACGCACCGTGCGCTGATGAGTACGGTGAGCATAAAATGAATGAAGATGACACAAGTTATGTGAAGTGCCTGCAAAAGTGGACTTATACAGAACGGAATGAAGCTTGTCTGATGTTGACCCAAATTTCTTCCCAAACATTTCTCAGTTCGGTTTGCTTAATGTCTGTGTCACTAACAGACAACAAATGAAAAGAAACTTTAGGGTATCAAATAAAAATGAAACACCAGATTTAAGCAGAATTGGTCTTAACATAATATGAAATGTTATCAATGCACGTGCTTGGACATTTGGCACAATACATAACTAAGAATGATTGAACTCATATTAAAATGACGTTCAGATATCTGTCGGCCTTTAGTTTGTAAAAGCTTTGGGAGAAGAATCGATATATCATAACTGTGCGTCACTGTGTTTATTGTGCAAGGGGAAAGAACGCTCAAACGGAATTTACATATCACTAGCTTTCATGAACTGCAGGTATGAAAAACAACATGCTTCTGTTTATCTGATTATATTTATTAAGTTACGTAAAGGACCATATTTTGTGTTAATTAATCGAGAGTTTATCGAAATGTAGCGTATAATTTCATGTTGAACAGTGAGGAATTAATTGGTACTACATACTGCCTACAGCTTTAGAAGAATTTTCGCATAAACCGGTATCGTTATAATGGGGATCAAAATTGTTTCATTGTACCACCACAGCGGTATTTTATATTCTCCTCAGAAGGATGAAATTTGAATAACTGGATGACAACAGGCACGAAATATGTAATTTTTCAGCAACACTGCGCATTAAGAAACAGATGTGGCTTGTGTTTTGTTTGTATGTTTTGTTTATCTGACACGTGCCGAAATTCAATAGATGACGGTCCCGCCATATTTGTATTATCGAACTCACAATGCGTGATAAACACGAACCACGGTCTACAGAAATTAACATAATTGAAATAACACGCTCAAAACAACAAACAGAACTCACACTTGTGTCTTTGTGACTTTATTAGAACATACATTTATAGCAAACAGATATGGCTACCAATGCGTAATCGCTGAATTCACCTGCTTCTCTTATTCCTACGAACAAAACTCTAAAGCCTATGTTATCACTAAATAAAGACCATGTGAAAGAAAAGCAGTGAAAGTATGCAGGAAAATTTTTACATTCATCCAGAAACCTTTTTTTTATAAGACGAACTTAACATTTCCTAAGGTTACAGCAATATAATCCCACTGAACCTGTTCAGGCACAGGAGATTAGGACGCCAAAATGCCCTCGCTCATCTTAAAACACAACTTCCTTACATTTAAGACGAAACAAGGAAAGTGCCATCGCACATGTCAGGTATTACTGAGAAGAAATATTTTCAGGTAGTCAAGAAATTCCCTGCATTTCACAATATTCACTCTTTGGTCGCTGTAATTTTAAACCGGTAAATCGACATAATATTTAAGACGGAATTGCTGTTCACACAGTTTTGTGGGCAATACTAGACGTGGCTTTAAATTAGGATTTGAATCTAATTCGCTTTCCTTTCCAAAGTTCGACCGCTAATAAATTCAGAACTGCAGTCAATTATGCGTAGTAGTAACAGAATTTCGGTCCCCGATTTACCGAATTTAACGTGGAATGATAGAAAAGACAAAAATGTTTGAATGAAAATTAAAAAAAAAATAAGTGCCCTTTCTTAAATACAACTCTAATTTCAAAGCTAATCTACCATAGCACATCGTTACACAGACGACGCTAAGAGCGCTACAATTATGGCTCCAAATTGGAGATCCAACAAAAAGACATCCACTAGAATACCTATTATATATAAATATATAGGGAAAGTATATAATCATAAATGTCCTTTCTTACATAGGTCTATACCTACAAAGACAAATTCACACTAGCAAAAGGAATATAAATTCCAAATTTAAAGAAATTTAACAGTATATAATTCTAATTCTAGAAAACTGCGTGTTGCCTATATGAATTTATAGATACAAATACATGTCTGACACTGTACTGCTGTGAACAGTGTTCATGTTTCAAGTAAGCCACGTACAAAATGTTAATGCCTGTCAAGCGTCTCATGAAATTCACTG
>Ga0123352_10016363_pt1 | contig 11814 bp, 9 predicted proteins | sample TergutLab28metaG_FD_89700 | JGI IMG/M metagenome (GOLD analysis project Ga0123352, IMG submission 89700) | Labiotermes labralis P1 segment gut microbial communities from Petit-Saut dam, French Guiana - Lab288 P1 | ecosystem: Host-associated > Arthropoda: Insects > Digestive system > Gut ...
CACGCTGTTTGAACCGAACGTCTGAAAACTCTTCCATTTCGATGTGCACTGGGTGAGGACTGTAAGCATCTGTGTGTTCAAGGTGAAGTATGATGGAAGAGAGATACCATGCGACTACACAGACCGGTTCTATCCAGATATGTCTAATGTAAACAAAAATATTACAGTGGCGGCAAAACTGATCAGCCCACCTACGTATCAGTGTCACGAAGCTTAACTTCTCTAGTTGTCGAAGTCGGATATCCTTGTTGTAATCTGCATGCTGCATCTCAAAACGTTGTTCGTTTCTGACTGATAGACATAACTGGCAGAGTTTAATGAAATTGACTGCGGTGGCAGTAGGCCTACCACTCCATGCTGGCACTGGTTCGTACCCTGAATTCGTGTAATACTAAAATAACTTGATCGTCTGTTCGTGCACGTGTCAGAATATCATGACACTGTAATCTCCTCGTCCTGGTACCTTCAGCTCACTTTTCATTCATGACGGAAAAATTTTTGGCTTCTGAGACACTACGCTGTGTGTCTCTGTTTGTCTCTGTGTGCCTCTATGTGTCTCTGCGTACCTCTACGTGTCTCTATGTGCCTTTGTGTGTCGCACTTGCAGCTTTTGAAATAATTGATCGATTTTACGAAACTTGCAATGAGCATTCTGCTACTATCAGAAGCAACCCAAACGAAATCGCAAACTTGATATCTTGGAAAGACATGGCGCCTTGTGTTTTAGGTTTCCGGATTAGTGTGTTGTAAGAGTTTTAAAAATTATGTAGACCGTGTCCGAGTGTTTTTTTTTTAATTTTATGTAATATAAAATAAGAACATGACGACCGTGCGAGATTTTTCTTTTGTGCGATGGCACCTAATAACTGTGCGTCATCAGTGTGGAACTGCTTCGTGTAATCCGTCAGTGGCCTGGAATATTTAGATGGCTGCAATAGTTTGGAACGTGTTTGTGCCCCTGCTTTAATGACCACATGATATAAGAAATTACTGAGTGTGGGTAGGTAGAAGGTATCAGTAGCATGTGAGGGATTGGCGTTAACTGGATTCGTTAAGTGTAATTAGCGTTTGTGAGCGTGGCAATGAACCCTTTGTTTAAAAGCAAGATTTTTTTCGCTGTTTTGCAAGTACCAATTTTTTTTTCAAGACGGGCCCTGCAAAATGACCAGTCAGAAGTGTTGTAGAGACCCTTAGCAGTGTGCTGTATAACTGGTGCTAACATCAGTGAAGTCTAGGCTTGGAATTTGGAACCGGAAAATACACTTCACTGCTTTTGATATTTCCTGCTACCCACGAAGCAAAGTCGTCCAAAAGTTTCAGTGTAAGCAGCGGGGCCCAACTTCGTGCAGTATGGCCCGAGTTGTGTGCTCAGTGTATACAAGAATGGCGCTTTCAGAACACAAGGAAACAAAGAGACTTTCTTCTAAACTAGTTTGCGACTCCTCACAGGGACAGTCGATGTTACACTGTTACACTGTCTATATGTCCTTCTTTATGTCTCTTGGGATTTAGCGACAAGAATTTTTATTTATGTCTCGTTTTCCCCATGCGCGCCAGCTGCAGTTTCGTGCGTCGTTTGTTTTGATTTAGTCACGCTACCAGCAGCATTAAACAAAGGCGTAAATTATGGAAATCGTGATTAAATAATTCCTTTCCATGTTCCCTTTTCTCCCTCATGTACAAATCTTTTTCCTCAACGCCTTGTTCTTCAATGCGCTGAATGTGTTATTTCTTCTTAGTCGGAAATTCGCGCGTAGGTCTACACAAAACAACACATAAAATTAGGGCTTCGTGTTATTTCAGTCCTTATTCCTCAATCGGTAGATGAGAAGTTCACAGATTCGTAACGGAATTATAGCGCTGTCCCTTGCTTTTCTCCCTCAGTGACCAGGATATTGTAGAGAGCAAGCAAAATCCGTATGTCACAACGGAAATTTTTATGAGCTTTTATAGCTTGCTGCGTGTTTCGGCGTTTGTAAATTCCATCATCAGGCAATCAAAAGTATGCAGGAGGTATGTTAATATAAATGAAACCCATTAAAGCGGTACACTTTTAGAAAGCTGAGACACGTAGCGGACAATAAAAACGGGCAAAAAGTAAGTTTTTACTGGCGAGTTTTTAATACAGGGCGTTTCATAATGTTCTTCATGATTACAAACATTTATAACAAGAAAACCAAAGGACCTACCTTAATGGAATTGTTCACAACCACAGGAAAGCTGGAAGTATTTTTTTGACAACTAGAGATGTTCGATGTGTACACCAAGGGTGACACGGCACACATCGATAGATATTCAAGGTCTTGCCACATGCGCCAACATGAGTACATCGATATTCTTCCCTGCTGCAATGATCCGTGCCTTTAGGTCAGCGAGGTCACGTGGCAATATTGGGACGAATACCTTTGCCTACTTTGCACTGAATGCACGTTGCACAGTAACCACAGACTTACTGGTGTGATATTCCAACACACAAAACAATTTCTCCCCCGGAGCGGCCATTTTCTCACTACATACACTCGCGTCACCTAGCGGCAGAGATGTGAAATACTATAAAAAACAACTTACTGGGGGGAAAAAAATTGAGTTGTTCCTTCTATATGTACAGGTTTCGTAAATACGTGCCCTACGGTTTTCCTATAATAAATTTTTGTACATTATGAAACGCCCTGTATATCTATTATGTATACCGTCATACACAACTGTACAATAGAAGTTAATCAGGCAACATATTTCGGCTTATTTTTTAAGCCATCATATGTCCTTAATTTAAGAATTTTAGTGAATTTTTGCGACTGCAAGTAGAGGAGACATCTCAATCTGTACAAAACATAGACACACAGTAAAATATTGAGGAATAATACAAGAAGTCTTAGTAGGTAGACTTTGCTAGAAAAACTAAGTACATGGTCATGTCTGGAGATCAGCATGCAGGACAAAGTCACAATATAAAGCTTCATAATAGTTCCTTCGAAAGGGTGGAACAGTTCAAATACTTAAGAATAACCCTAACGAATCAAAATTCTATTCGGAAAGAAATTAAAAGCTCTTTGAAATGAGGGGATGCTTGCAATCATTCGGTGCAGAACCTCTTGTCTTCCAGGTTGCTATCCAAAAATGTAAAAATATACAACACTGTAATTTTGCCTGCTGTTTTGTATAGATGTGGAACGTGGTCGCTCGCATTGATTTGAACCAAGCAGACATCTCCATTTTTGGAGTGGTGGGAGATTTCCTGTGAGGGTCTGGAGGCTGTCACGTGATCTAAGTCGAGGTTTCTCTTCTGTTGGAAAATACATTTAAAATTCCCCGCTAAAAAGTCTTGCTAACTCGCCTAGCCTATGCACTGAAATACTTTGATAATTCTTGCATGTCTTGTCAGTGTGGCCGACGGTAGTGAATGGTAATGTTCGAAGTTCCAAGCGTCCTATCCGGTTACATCTCTGCAAACAGTCCCACAAAGTCGATAACTTTTCAATATAGCGAATATGAATTAAGGCCTTAATGAGAAAATTGCATAAGTTGAAGTCCCGTAACTTGTATTCTTCATAAAATGTCATTAAATTACTGAAAGTAACGAGGATGACATTGGCAGGACATGCAGCACGCATGATTATTTATGGCCTCTTTATGAGAATGATCTGCCTTTTGCTTAGAGTGACTGCGGAATTTGACAAAAATCGCCTTTAACGGTAGTCACAATAGGGTAGAAATGTTCCGAATACAAAACAGTAGTTCTAACCTCTTGACGAGCTGGGGATCTAGGCATTAATGATGCCATAATATTAAAATGGATCATATGAATGAAGATGCGTACCGAATTCGGTTGGCTCAGAGTATGACCCACAGCCGGCCTCAAATGAACATGGTAATTAACCGTCTGCTCCCATAAAGGGCTGGGTAAGTTACACGTTAGGATTCTGTAGAAATGACGTTGCATTGTGAGGCACGTCTTTCACGCCCCTGCCGGTGTATTGTGCTGGTTTGCAGCTGATTACAGCTTCTGAAGGCACCTTAGACTTGACATTTGACAAGCTCAGAGCTTGTCTTCGAAGTGTTTCAGTCCCTGAGATAGAGCAACGGTGCTCTTTGTTTGCGTTTCAGCTGTATCAGGCTACAGTAGCTACATCACATCGAGTAAATTTGTTGAATTTTTCCAACCGCATTTACATTCACGCGCTCATGTCGTTTATCTGTCAGACATACGTGCTTCGAATTACATGCCTTCTTCATCGTCGCTGTCTTGATTGACATGACGCTGACGCAAGTATAGGCGTCGAAACTCGCGCGTCAGATAAATAAACGGCATAAAGTGTATACAAGCGGTTGGAAAAAGTTAGTCTCTTTGCCGAACTGTACGCCTGGGATGAAACACATGCCTGGCATAATTTGAATCATATTGAAATTTTCAGGTCTAAATCCGAGATTTTTGTTGCAAAAATACTATCTTTTCCTGCGCTAAAAATGTTAGTTATTTGTAACGTCTACATATAAACGGGGAGACCGCGGTAGTACAGTGGTTAAGGTGCTGTGCTAAAAATCGGAAGGTCGCTGGTTCGATCGCAGCTGTTGTCAGTGGGTTTTTCATTGACATAAAATCCTTCCGATCGCACTACGGCACTGGGGTCGACCCAGCCTCTAACAGAAATGAGTACCACGAGCATTTCCTGGGTGTAAAGGCGGCCGGTGCGTAAGGCTGAAAACCTACCACAATCCTGTGCCCTTGTCACGAAATCTGGGAACCTTAACTTCGTGGAACCCTCTGGGCCTGTCCAGGCCTGTAACGGGACTGCTTTACCTTTGCCTTTTACCTACACATAAACCCGAACAGATATATATATATATATATATATATATATATATATATATATATACATACATACACACACACTTTCCACCTCATAGCAAACACGCTGCGTCACCGTTTGAATGTCAGTCAGTGCTACTGAGCGTGAGATGGTCAACCATGCCGGCGGTAGTGTCGCTGCTGGTAGAGTCACCAATTCCGGACAGGTTTTGTGCCAGGTGCTGCACAAAAATACCCTGGCCTTGGAAGTTGCGGGTTGGGCGTGTGAGTGATATTCTTGCGGAAGTCGGTTGTAACTCCGGGAACAGGAAGGTCAAACCCCGAAAAAATACACAAGTGCCATAGACGAAGAACATGAAGAATGTTCTATAAAGTGGTAGCTGTTGTTTGTTGTGTCGTTGAAGACACACAGGGGCACGTGGTGGCCCAGTTGATTGAGGCACCGCGCTATAAACCGGAAGGTCGGGGGGTTCGATACCTGATGGAGCCTGTGGGATTTTTCATTGACTTAATCCTTCCGGCCGCACAATGGCCCTGGGGTCGACTCAGCCTCTAACAGCAATGAGTACCAGCTATATATTTGAGGTCTGCAATTCTTAGAGATACTTTTTTGGCGTGTTTGTAAAATTACGAAAAGCGATTGTTTGCTTCGTCATGTCCGTCCGTCCGCCTGTCCGTCTGTCCGCATGGAGCAGTTCGACTCCCATGTGACACATTTTCATAAAATTTGATATTTGAGTATTCTTAGAAACTCTGTCAAGAAAATTCAAGTTTCATTAAAATCCGGTAAGAGTAATGGGTCTTGTGCACGAAGACCAATACACATTTTTGATCATATCTCGCTCAGTTCTTCCTACAATAAGAATTTTTTCAGAGAAAATTTGTAGAGAAAAAAACGCATTTCGTGTTCAATAACTTTTTTTTTTTCGAAAATCGTACCGTTTATGAAATGACGTGGAAAACTATTGTAGAGGCGGACAGGCCACAGATGACAATATGGCGCATGAGCATTGCGTGCTGGATAAATAAGGCTATACACACAAACACACACACACACACAATATGTAATACTTACTGCTTTTCCCCTGTACAGTGGTTACGCGAACGCGCCGCAGTGTTACATTTATACGTACATTGCCTGTCTTCTTTAAAATTCGTTTTTTCATTACACGAACTGCAGTAGAGCGGCGTTGTACAGCGATCGATTTTTATTCAGAAACTCATAAATGTTCAGATCTAGTTTAACGGTCGAAGGTGTGCGACCATCTCTTAAAGGGTTGCACGTTATTCCTCCATCTACTACCAGATCTCCAAAGTGATCCCTTTATTTGTGGATTTCCGAGTAAAACATTAAGGAAGTTTAAAATCGGCTGCTCAGTCGGAGTTACCACACGGCGGCGCCATCATGCTTTTTAAATTAGAGCACAGGTAGCCACCTGATAGACTACACACAGCCAGTAGTGACAGATACCGCCAAAGTGACACCGCCACGTGGGCCCCACTTCCCCATCAGGCACACTTCGTACGGATTATTTATGGTGTCGACGCACGTTACGTGGAATGGGTATAAATCATGAGTGTGAAAAAGCTGAGCACCCATCTATTGCACATTCCATCTGTCATACTCGCTAGACACTACCCGGGGCCGGCGGAATGCAGTTCAACCCCCCCTCCCCCCTCCCCAACCATACGTCTTCAGATGTTCCAATATTTTGCAGTCGTCAAGGCTGACGTGCTCTATCTAGTCTCCTTAATTGTCATTTTTGCGACTAAATTTTGCCCGTATTTTCTCTTCTGCTACATGCCTACCACATATCTTGTCCGTCGAAGTGCGCAGTGGTGGTTATGAAGATAGTCGTGTAATTTTCTCCGCCTTGCTATTGCCTGCTTCTTGGGTACAAATTTTCACCTCAGCATTTTGCTCTCGATACTCAGTCGGTATCTCCCGCGGAGTTACGGACCAGAGTATCACAATACACAGCAGGTGAAATCATTGTTTTGTGGTGTTGGAGGTTCTTATGACGGAGAATGTGAACTTGGCCGTCTTTCGTGATGGGACGTCACGTGTTTTGTGGACGGGTACCTACGCTTTGAAGCAGCCTGTCATCTTCATCGTTCCACCGAAACGTCGGAACCTGTCATCTTTATTTTGTTTAAGGGGTAAGCCTGTTTCTTACCGACGTTACCTCTACCCCAGTACACGGCGTGACATTGCACGAGGCTGCGGTTTTGCGATGTCGGAATTTAGACGTCGCACCTGAAGACGGCTCATGTGTACCTCGCTCGTAGTGCAGACTTGCCTGTCTGTTAGCTCTTCAGCAAGTGTAGATATCGCGACACGGATTGCGAGCCATCTGCTTTAGACTTTCTCTGCACCTCTGTTGCAGTAGGGCTAAGTCTGTTTTCAAATTTTTGTTTACACCGTGCATCTTTATCATGGTACTGTCAAAAATTATTGACGCAGTTTTTGGACAATGTCTCCTTCGTCGCCTGTTCCGAATTTTTGGTTTTGCCCAAGAGAATAAAAATGTTGGCGCAATATCATTTCACCGTTCATGGAGAGGAGCCAAGCAACGTAAGTATCATTAGTGCATGCCTGTTTTTGCTTCGCGGCCATTACGCGAAACAGACAGAGAGACCAAAGTGAAAGCAAAGCAATGTATTCGAAATGTCTTCTGAAAGAATGTACAGTGTAGTTTTGAAATTCTCTAGCGAAACTTATTTCGTGAAGCAGCATTTGATCAAAACATTTGTAGAGACTGTCCACACTTTATCATCGTCGTCATCATCATCGTTTTTTCTTCCTCCTCCTCTGTTGTACTTGGGTCCATTTTCGGACCGTGGGCACCCCGTACCTGGTATTTCGAGACATTTGACCTTTATGAGGACGGCAAACCTACTCCCAACCCCCACGTTTTAGGGCCAAGCCATCTCTGTATGTCCGGCACCTCGCTCAAAACATGGCCGGCATGGGTGCCCTGCCGGAACTGTACTTTCCACATAGCCCTATTAAAGGGCATATTTTAGGTTCCAGGAATGAGATGGAGTTATTTAACCATGAAGGACTGATGGAAAAAATACAGCACAGTTATAAAGATATATAGATGGGTGGATGAAAGGACGAATGAATGGATGCGCGCGTCTGTAAATAGATCGATCGATCTTTAGATGGGCGGATGAACAGATAGATCCATCGGGAAATGGATTGATGGATGGGTGAATGTATGCATGTATAGATAGATAGATAGATAGATAGATAGACAGAAAGACAGACAGACCGAACGATCGATCCATCTATTTGATTGATTGATTGATTGATTGATTGACAGAGCGACAGATACACAGGGACTGACAGACAAACGGAGAGAAAAGCAATACAGAAACAAAGATAAAACGAGGAAGGAAGGAAGGAAGGAAAGAAGAAACATAGGAAGCAAGGTAAAGGAAAGGAAGGACGCTACAGAGAGGTGAATAAAGAAAGAAGGAATGAAGAAAAGAGAGTCTGAAACAAAGAAGGATGGAACGAAAAGTGTCAGCAGGAAGGGAAATTTAAAAAGACGATCCTCAAAGGGCTGTTGGAACCTGGAAGAGAAAGGCAGACAATATAACGGGTGAGTTTGAAGTTGAAGTTCCGACGATTGCCAATATGTCTGCTGTTACGTGACGCCGTGACGCCCAGCAGTTGCAAGCTGTCGGTTCCTCGAAAACGTCGTTACTGCCTACCAAACTACACGGCGTCACGTCCTGGAAGAAATTAATCGTGACAGGATGTGTGGTCGGTCTCACAGATCACTGTAATATTTTACGCTTCAAGAGCCAAGACTGCCTCCAGGAACATGGCGTATTTCTGGTAATTTGTCACAGAACTGCATGTTTCTGTGCACGGATTCATGCCCCTTGTTCTTCGTTCACAACTAATGTTTGTCCCTGCGTATCTGTTTAGTGAGAAAACACGACTGAGTTCTGCTCAGTCTCTGTTGGTTGTGCGTGTTCTTTGGTTTATTCAGATACTAACCCAGTCCTGGGCCATAAATCATACCAGCTCAAGAGATGCCTGTGCCCCGTCTTCTTGCCATCATTTGAAGAACTAGGATGACATCCTTTTTCTTCATCGATTCGAGACTTGGCTTTCTCTTGGTAGATTATTCTGTCACTGAAGTAACCTTTATAGTCGTAAGACTGGGATTTGAGGTTTATCTGATGTATTCATTTATGTGGAAGCGTCGTCTTTCACATATGTCTGGCGGGATTTGTATGTGCTGAAGATATGAATTTATTAGCCTGAACTGCTAGTTCTTTCCTTGTTATTATTCTGTTCAAGATTTCCTTCCATTACAGTTGCTTTCGCTGACCCGCAAAGATAAAGACATAGGCGTTTTTTATTTCTTCCTTTTTTTGGTGAAGGAAGAACTTTAATTTGCAAGTGTCTGCGGACAAACTGCTGAGGAAAATATTCCATTTTTGGAAGGGCGAATTAAGTGGAGAATTAAGGACATTATGTAACAGGAACTTCTTAATCTGTGCAGGTCACTTAGAATTGTAATCGAAGACAAATTTAGTGTCATGCGAGTGGCTGGACATGAAGAATGGATGTACAGTGTAGTTACGGAGAAGTGTCTTGGAAAGTGGCGACTCAGGAGAAGTCAGCTGTAAAGAACACAAGTCAATGCCTCTGCGCCCTTCGATTCCGAAGGATAAGATATTGTATATTTTAAAATAATTGGTACTAGTAAAAGGTAAAGCAGTCCAAATTTTGGGTTCTTGTGACCGTGCATCGTGAACTTAAGGTGAAGAGAGAGAACCAACAAGATGCAACTAATTCGATGTTTATTATCAAACTTTCTGTCTCAATATTTTTCGGGCATCATTATGCCCATCATCAGGAGAATAAGACCGTGTCCTACTGCATGCGGTGTTCTGCCTGGGTGTGTAGGCTGTGGTTTTGTGGAGCTGCGTCGTGATCTGTGTCACACAGTGCGAGCGGAAGTATTTTATGACAATGAAAAATTCCAACGACACCAGCTTGGATCGAACCAGCAACCTTCCGGTTTGTAGCACAGCACCTTAACCACTGTGCTACCGCGGTCCCCATTGGTACTAGTAGTAAATACATTTACAAAACGTCGTTATAAAAATTTTGGTCCGGAGTGGCATAGTCGGAATGGTGACTAGGCTACAAGATCGATGTTCCGGGGTTTGAATCCCGGCAGAGCAAAGAGCTTTTCCTCTTCTGAAAAATGTCCAGACCAGCCTTCTGTTCGGTGCGCTTCCGAAGTTCTGAAAACTTAAAGCGCTTGAGGGTGAAGTTGACTACACCAACCTTCATCTTGTGCCGAGTATGGGAGTCGGTGGAGCTATACCTCTGCTCTCCTTAAATACCTCCATGGCCTGCATAGGGATAGCTCTGCGTTTTACCTTTAAATATAAAAATTTCTCGCCTGAATTACAATTACTTGTAATACTGTGATGTTATCGTGTTGTTATTATGTGTCTTTCGAAACGGTAAGCTTAGTCAGCGCGATCTGCAAGTGTCTGTTAAGTGCACAGTCTGCATACCGCACAAACAGTGGCGCTAGTGTCGTTTCTACCACCTAAGATTACTGTGCGAGTTTGGTTGACAGATAAAAACTGCACCCTTGCCAATTTGTCCACTGTCATGACTATCGTACCGATGTTTAGAAAAAAGCTGTCTTGTCTTCTGTAACGTGATTGTCAGTAGTGTAACCTGGGAAAAGGAAACAGAATACCTTATACCAGCTCACCGCTATGGTTCAGAAATACGAACTCCTTCCTTGTGTCACCCGATACGTCGCGCACGTAAGCTTTTGTTTCTTGGGCCTGTATCTAGTTGATGGCGAGCAATTCGAACTTCTGTCGTCGTCTCTGTCAGCAGTTGAAACTTTACGTCCTCTTTGTGACGCACTGATAAGCGGAAATATATTGCAGCTTTGCAGATACATACATCAGCACTGTTTATGTGCCGACTGCATAAAAATGAAACAAAGCTTCAGAGCTGTTCTGCGTGGCATTCGTACAGGAGCCGCTAATACATTTCGTGATACAGCCACGACGAATGTCTTCGTCGTGTTGGATTGTTTCCACAGCGCTACACCAGTTGCCGTAGCTTACAGTACAGTCCGGTTTCGCATTCATGTCCAAAACAATGCGTCAAACGTAAACCACATTATTTTTACTCAAGCGTGACTTCGTGTTTCGGTCTGCACAGGCCATCATCAGGCCACTATTACAAAACTTTCAAAACAAGGCAGAAGATAGTGTAACTGTAATGCACAATATGGACCCAGTATGTGTTTCAGTATTTATTATAATGTAAAATTATATGCAATTATATAAATATTATCGAAGATTATTAGTGTTATAGCCGGTGGCTGTGAAGTGCAAGTCTTCAAGATGTGTGTAAATAATATTTAAAATGTTAAGTATCAGTACAAGTTATTAAAGTAAGATCACGTAAAATGATTAGAGTCGCGGGTGTCAGCTACGTGATGCAGAAGCAGGTGGAATCTTATGGAGTGTCGCGGCTGAATGATAGATAGGCAGTATGAAATATAGGTGTATAATGTTATATAGATATTATTTAATTTATCGTATGACTGCGTTATCGTGAGTTTCGTATTTTATAGTGAGATGTTTTCAGGTTGGAGGTTTCGTTCTGAAATTTTGAATGTTTCAAACACGATATTACACGTAGCTCTGTATTTTATATATGGTTAATGTATATTACCTTTGTGTGTGAGTATGTATTATTACTTACACTGTATGGAGTGTGTCGCAGGATCGGCGTGGTTTGGATACTGACTTGGCGCACTGAAGGTAGTCAGGAGGTGGGATGTGGGTATATGGACTGGATTGGGCTGGCCCAAGATAGAGACAGGTGGCGGACGCTTGTGAGTGCGGTAATGAACCTTCGGGTTCCGTGAAATGCGGGGAATTTCTTGGCTAGCTGCAAACCAGTTAGCTTCTCAAGAAGGACTCTGCACCATGGA
>Ga0123352_10016364_pt1 | contig 11813 bp, 10 predicted proteins | sample TergutLab28metaG_FD_89700 | JGI IMG/M metagenome (GOLD analysis project Ga0123352, IMG submission 89700) | Labiotermes labralis P1 segment gut microbial communities from Petit-Saut dam, French Guiana - Lab288 P1 | ecosystem: Host-associated > Arthropoda: Insects > Digestive system > Gut ...
AACGCCGCCGCGGGTCGACTACTGCCTGTAACGTTTCTTTTAATTTCCTTAGCTCCATTCCGCATCACCAAGGGTAGTTTACCATATTCCTCGCTCGGTGAATAGTAAATGCTGTTGCCCTGCTCCCATTCCGATTGGAGTGAGAGGGGTTTTCCGGGCATCATGCTACAATGTACAATAATGCTTTTGTTGACCTTGGGCTCCTTTTTCAAAAGAGCTACCACAGGCATTTCTTCCGCCATACCAATCGGTCTACGGCTTCGCCTTGCCCTCTTGGGGTGTCAGTTATGTCCGCGCAGCGAACTGAGGATTGCCCTTTTCTCCATAGCATATGGTGCATTGAAAACCGAATCCGACCTTAGGCTTCGCCTGCCACCTCCTTTGAAAAAGGAGCCCAGGGCTGCTCATTTCTATTCAAATTCCTCTACATACACCATCGGTAATGCCGCATACACCGCAGCAGCCTGTACCAGATCATCTTTCCAGGTGATCTCATTGGGCGCATGTGCCTGTGCTTCCGTTCCCGGACCAAAACCGATCACCGGAATGTCATTGCGTCCCATGATTGATACCCCATTGGTGGAGAATGTCCACTTATCCGTCAGCGGCCGCCCTTGCCGCATTGCCAAGGTGTCCGGTGCGCCTACACGTTTGTCACCATACATGTCAATCACAACTTGTTCCAGCGCACGTGTCACTTTATGATCTTCCGGAATCACCCAAGTAGGGAAATAACAATCCACCGGATAGACAAGACCTGTATAAGATGGCGTATCATACCGATACATAGACACCTTTACATCATCCCCCAGCCGCTTCACATGGGGCAAGTTGCGGATTTCCTCCAAACAGCTCTCCCACATCTCCCCTGCTGTCATTCGGCGGTCGAGAGAGACAGAGCAGCCGTCCGCCACCGCGCAACGGCTGGGCGAGGTGTAGAAAATCTCACTCACTGTAATCGTACCACGCCCCAAAAAGCGCGCCTCTTGCCACTGGGGATTGTATGTTTCATCCAGCATTCGCACAAGACCCTTGATCTCCTGACCATCTGCCGCGTCATTCTCATTGAGCGCCCGCACATCTTGCAGGATATCCGCCATCTTATAAATCGCGTTATCCCCCCGCTCCGGTGCTGAGCCATGGCAAGACACCCCACGTACATCCACACGGATTTCCATCCGCCCGCGTTGCCCGCGATAAATCCCGCCATCTGTCGGCTCGGTAGACACCACAAAAGCAGGTCTCACCCCGCCCTCTTTGATGATGTACTCCCAGCAAAGCCCGTCACAGTCCTCTTCCTGCACCGTTGCCGTGACGAGGACTGTATACTTGTTGCCAAGCAGTCCCAAATCTTTCATAATCTTCGCCCCATACACAGCGGAGACAATACCCCCAGACTGGTCAGACACACCGCGCCCGCCAATCACCTGCTCGTCCTCCATGCCCTCATAGGGGTTGAAGTCCCAATTCTCAATCTGCCCAACGCCCACCGTATCAATGTGACCGTCAAAGGCGATCAGCGTCTCGCCATCGCCCATATAGCCCAACAGATTCCCCATGGGGTCAATCTCCACCCGATCAAACCCAAGCAGCCGCATCTCCTCTGCCGCCCGCTGGATCTTGCCTTGTTCGCCCCCACTCTCACCGGGGATGCGCACCAAATCCCGCAGGAACTTTGTCATATCAGCTCGGTACCCCTCTGCCGCTGTTATGATTGTTTGGTAGTTCATTCGCATGATCTCACCTCTTTTCTTTTGTTTTTGCGCGCTTTGATAATTAATTGGAACTACCTATGGCGTATCCCACCACTACCAATAAAATTAGGCTCCGCATGTTGAATAAACTCATATTGTTGCAATTGGCGTATCACACTTATGACATTTTCTTTGCAATTTTGGTCTAATCGTATAACAAAGCTCTGCCTGTGAGTCCTCCAGTTAATGCGTGTGTTTTCCTCCGCTTCGCGGGCTGCTATTTCAAACGCCTGCCACGCTTCAGGTGTGCTCAAAGCATGTGCATCACGCTCTGCGTCCCACACTCGTCGAATATACCCATACTCTCTTTCAGGAATCTGCCAGAGATACTCAACATATAACACACCCTCGATGATATTGTTGAAACCTTCACCTCGCCAATCTTTGTCTGCCCTAGTTGCGCATCTGGTCAAACCTACCAATACATTATTGTCTACAAAATTTTCATCAAGAAAGTGAGACCGAAGAGAGCGTATATCCCCGCATCCGGAGCATAGTGGCAGTTGCACAAGCTGTTCACCCAAGCGGACAAGTACGGCAAGCGCTTCCGCGCGAGAGCTATTGGCTTGCGGTCTGAAAACCAAGTTGCCTTGCTCGCGCGTACTCTCCATAAGTCTGTAACAAAAAACTACTCGCAATATTTCATCAAGTACCCAGTTTGAAATATCTTGATGATCGTTGAATTTCTCATCAGGGATGCGTGCGCGTGACAAATGCCAGCTCATCTCAAATATCCAAATATACCGATCAACCATCACCGCCATCTGCTCCCGTGTAATCAGCGCATGAGCCATCAAATCCCCATGCTGATTCCCCAGCACAATCTCATGTTCCACCGCCCAGGCTAGATATATCCCATAGAATGTACCGTCCGGTCGGCCATCGATGGCGTTGCCATCCCAGTGCTCATGCAAACGCCCAAGCATGGTAACAAACTCCGCCCGCGTCACAGGACGGTTCGGCTCAAAGCGGAAACTGTCCCCGCTGGTGCCGGTGATAAGCCCGAAGTCCAGTCCGCGCATCACGTAGCGGTAGAACCAATCATCGGGTGAGACATCCTCCATCGGTGCAACAGCGTGGGCTCCAATCGGGAGCAGTAGGGCTAGGATAAGTAGGACTGCGATTAGTTTACATAACTTTTTGTTCATCGTGGTATCCCCTTTCTCATTTCAGACATGGCTTCATCGCATTGATGTTGTAGGGGCGCGCTTTGCGCGTCCGCAACCATCCGTAGCCATTCACATATTGAGGCGGACGGCCAAAGGCCGCCCCTACAGTTTCCCAAGACTGGGACAATCCCCATCCCAGACAATCTGCTCATATTTCTGCGGGTCTGTATCCCCCTCTGTGCTAAAGAGCAAGATCACAGAGTCCGCACTAAGTCCAAGCTGATCTCGAAGTCCTACCAGATTTTCATCATCCGCCTGCATGATCGCCGCCAAGAGTCCCAGACCCACAGCGCCGGACTCGCCTGATACAATCGGCGCGTCTCCCGCCATTGGTGCCGCCGACATGCGCATCCCTCGTGCCGCCACCCAATCAGGGCAGGATACAAAGGCGCGTACCCGATCTTTGAGTATCTCCCAACTGATCATATTCGGCTCCCCACAGGCAAGCCCTGCCATAATCGTCTGCATCTCACCGCCGACGGTCTCATACCGCCCGGCAAGTGCACTCTTATAGTGACAATTCGCCACATGCGGCTCCACAACTGCCGTCACAGGACAGTCCGCACTATAGACCTCCGCAAAATACCCCTGTACAGCCCCCGCCAGCGATCCAACCCCCGCCTGCACAAACACATGGGTCGGGTGATCTCCACAGGCTTTGATCTGCCCATCCGCTTCCATTGCCATGGTACCATAGCCCTGCATAATCCAGCTGGGAATCTCTTCATATCCCTCCCAAGCTGTATCTTGAATCACAACACCATTTGGCACAAGCCCTGCGTTTTGGTCCGCCAGCCGCACCGCGTCATCATAGTTCATATCCTCAATGGTAGCAGTCGCGCCCTCCCCACGGATTTTCTCCAAACGATAGGGCGATGAGCCGAAAGGCATATACACCACGCTCTTCTGCCCCAATTGACTCGCCGCCCAAGCGACACCGCGTCCATGGTTTCCATCCGTTGCCGTGAAAAAGGTCACCTCGCCAATCTTGTCCCGCACCTCTTGCGAGATCAGCCGATCATAGGGCAGTTCCGACACATCCACGTCCAAAATCCCGGCGATGTATTTCGCCATAGCGTAGGAGCCGCCCAGCACCTTAAACGCATTGAGCCCAAAGCGTTTGGATTCATCTTTCACATAAATCCCCCGCACCCCCAGACGCTTCGCCAAATGAGAAAGGCGCACCAAAGGTGTTTCCGCGTATTGCGGAAAACTCCGATGAAACGCCCGTGCTTTTTCTACTTCCTCTATCCCCATCAGCGGACAGGACAGATTGCTCCCGCCCATCGTGTTTCTCGTCCAAAGAATCTGCTCGCTCATACCACGCACTCCTTTAATCCACACGCTCTGTATCCAGATAGTTATACAGGGTATATTTCGAGATATCGTAATACTTCGACACCCGATCACCTGCTTTTTTGATCAAAAACGCACCCTTATCATCCAGGTAGTGAATGGCACGCACTTTGTCCTCTTTCGTCATCATCGCAACAGGTTTCCCCACGTATGTACAGGATTTTTCAATCAAACGATCCAGCAAATCGTCCACATCCGAGAAAATCATCTCCGTATCACTGTCTGCACTCTCTTTCGGCACTGTTGCGATCAACTGATTCAAAGTCCCTGCCGCATGGAAGAGATCGGTAATGTCATAGTTCACCCCAAGCAGTGCCACTAAAAACCCCGCTTCATCCCGGATATAGATCGTCGATGACTTGAGCATCCGGCCATCCGGTGTTCGCGTCTGATAGCCTAGCTGATCTTCGATTCCGCTTGGATCTTTGAGGGCTTCTAACACAATCTCACTCGCTCCATCCCCCACTTTTCGTCCGGTGACATGACCATTTTCAATGGCAAAAATTGTACCGTCCGCCTCTCTAGTCAAATCATGCACCGCAACTTCACAAGACGGTCCAAATTGTGCCGCAATCCCCCGTGCCAGTTGGGCTAGTAAATCATTCAAATGTCCATTTTTCATTGCGCTCTCCTTGCGATCAAAAACAGTTGTTTGTTATTGATCTATAGTATCATGTCACCTATCTAAATTTCAATCATTTTTTAGTGCAACTGACAAATTTTTCATCATGAAAAAGCAGCCAAGTCCGGAGACTCGACTGCGTTTCTTTCTAAACTATGCAAAATAAAATAAGTCTTCAAATTTCTTGTCTAAAGCGATACAGAGAATCAAAGCCAGCTTCGCTGTCGGGCAAAATTGCCCTGTCTCAATGGAACTGATGGTGTTCCGAGACACCCCAACCAGTTCCGCCAAAGTCGCTTGGGAGAGATCTTTCTCCGCCCGCGCCACCTTCAGCCTATTTTTTAATATAATTTCATCTCTCATAATGACCCCCCAAAGAGATCAAGGATATCCAGTTTCGGTTCCCACCATCCGAGGGCTATCACTACAAATAGCACAAGACAGGCAATTGTAGCCATGACCATAAAAATCGTCCATGCAAGATGATATTTTCTTTTTGTGAAGCGATACTCTGTCAAGCACTGTGCAAATGTAAATGCAGCTATAGCTGCACCTACAGCAAAAAAAGCTGTAAACTCTCTCATTAATATTGCAAAAACCAAAATGGGAATAACTACGATTGCCATCGTTGTCTCGCCTAGTTTATTTCCCTTTAGTGCTGCATATTCCCTGCCCTCGTCTTTGTTTGATTTTCTGCTCCTTGCCAAAATCTCTTCTTTTCTATTGTCATCCATAAAATTACACCTCCAAGTGTTATGATCAATTTGACAAGTTTTGTTGTCAAATCAAATATAGCACACACCAAGTACACTTGTCAACACATTTTGCAAAGTTTTCTGTGCAAATGTAGGAGGCGCTGTCCCCAGCGCCCCGTTCTTAAAATCCTCCTTTTTCAAAGGAGGTGGCAGGCGAAGCCTGACGGAGGATTTCTCACATCAAGCAACAACTCAAAGATTTTAAGAGCAATCCTCAGTCAGCTACGCTGACAGCTCCTTTACAAAAGGAGCCTAAGGGCAAGAGCATCGTATCCTACAATCCTAATTCTTCGTCACATCCCGCATCCAATTACAGCGCGTGAACCGCCAGGCAATCAGAATCATCTTATATACATCCTCACTGCGGAAGATGATATACACCACCAGCACAGGCATCCCCAGCCAAAGCCCGGCGGCAGCCCCCATGGGTACGACAATCCAAATAGACACCACATCTATAATCGCGGCAAAGCGCGTGTCCCCGCCACCGCGTAAAATGCCTAGGATGGAAACAATGACCACAGAGTTTATAATCACATGGACAGAGAGCACATGGGTAATCTGCCTTGCATACATCCGCGCAGTTTCAGAGATATCATATGCATTAATCAAGGGTACGCGCACTGCTTGGATGAGAAGAAAGCTAAATATCCCCACCAAGAGGCTTACAGCAAGTAAGCCGTTTGCATACTGCTTGGCAAGGGGCTTGTTCCCCGCCCCGATGGTATTCCCAACCATTGCCGCCGCCGCACTGGATAAGCCGATCATGACCACGCTCACAAACTGATTCAGCAAAAGCGCAATACTATTCGCCGCGACAAATTCACGCCCCATGCGTCCCACGACCACGCCCAACATAAAGTTCGCCGTTGCCCAACCCACCTCATTGACCATAACGGGAGCCGAATGCTTGAGGAAGCTTTGCGCAATACCCTCGCCCTTCCGAAAGAGGTCACGAGGACGAAAGCCAACCTTCCGGTCAACCCGCAAGAGATAGATCGAGAGTACAATCATCTCAACCAAACGCGCAATCGAAGTCGCAACCGCCGCCCCCGCAACGCCTAAAGCTGGAAGTCCGAAATTCCCGAAAATCAGTCCGTAATTGAGTACCACGCTGATCACCAAGGAGTTGAGGGAAGTAATCACCGCAATCTTCACAATCCCGGTAGAGCGAAGCGCCCCCACTGTGGCAGTGGTAAAACCGAAAAACAGATAGCCAATGCTCATAATCCGCAGATAGCGTACACCCTCTGCGATGACTTCTGCATCTGTAATAATAAAGCCCAGCACCTGCTCCGGCACAAAGAACGCAGCGCCCGCGAACAAGAGGCTCAGCACTGCCATAATGCGGTACATAAAGGCAAAAATCTGCCGCACCTTCTCCTTATTCCCCGCACCCCAATACTGCGCCGCAAGCACGCCGCAGCCACCGGCAACACCGAAAGAGATCACCATATACACCATGGTGATTTGATTGGAAACCGCAACCGCCGAGAGCTGCACCTCTCCAAGCTGTCCCACCATAATGGTGTCAGCAGCGGAGATGCCAAAATTGATTAGATTTTGTAACGCAATCGGAACCGCGATCATGTAAAGTTTCGTCAGAAAACTTCTATCCCGCAGTATCCCTAAAAACCGCCCCATAGCCAAAGATTCTCCTGATTCAGGTATGCCTACGGTCTATTTTATCACATGCTGTCGCTTGAGACAAGGCATACTCCTGTGTAGGGCGCGGCGACCTCAACGCGCCGTGTCACAAATCTGCATCGCACAAACGAAGGTGCTCCACAATTGTAACAACGGCGCGGTAACTCACCGCGCCGCTTGCCATTGCCTTTGGTGTTGGACGGCGCGTCGGGTCGCCGCGCCCTACAGGTGCGTATCGATACACCGGATGCGGACACGATATATGGTGTCCCTACGTAGGGATGCCATACATGGCATCCCGTTTCCCCTACCCTACAAACTGCCTACACATAGCGCATCAATATCGTCGCCGCCTGTGCGCGAGTGGCAGTACCTGCCGGTACCAGTAACTGCCCTATGCCTGTAATCAATCCCTCATATACCGCCCAAGTCAGCGCATCCTCTGCCCACGAGCCGACAACGTTCGCATCTGGGAAATCTAAGGCGAAACCTTCCGGCACATCTATGTCTGCCCCCGCGAAGTTTGCAAAACGATGCAGGAGCACCGCAAAGTCTTGCCGTGACACCGGATTGCCTGTCCCGAATACGGTTGGACTTGTCCCCGTGACAATGCCTTCGCGATAGCCCCAAGCGACATATGGTGCATACCACCTGTTGGTGCCCACATCCAAAAATGGTGTGTTACCTGAATCTGCGCTGTTTGCCGGTCGCCCATGGTGCAGTCTAAACAGCGTAGCTACCACCATCTCACGGCTAAAATTCGCGTTTGGTGCAAATGTGGTTGGAGATGTGCCGCTCATGATGCCTTGGTCATAGACAAATTCTACCGCATCGTGGAACCAGGCGTTCAGTGGAACGTCAGTGAACCGTGCTCCGACACCCAAGTTCAAAAAGCCTGCACCATCTGGACCCAAAGCCCGTACAGGCGTGTGGCGATTCGTCACAGTACCATCACCTAGTTGTCCATTGCTGTTTAGGCCCCATGCCCAAACTGAACCATCGCCTCGCAGTGCTACGACATGCACTGCACCCGCCGAAATGACTGTTACATTCGTGAGGTTTTGTACCTGTACGGGCGTGTGGCGATTCGTCGTTGTGCCATCGCCCAGTTGACCGTGGTCATTCCCTCCCCAAGACCAGACTGTGCCGTCACTTCGCAGTGCTACAGTATACCATCCCGACGAAATCGCAATTACATTCGTGAGACTTTGTACCTGTACAGGCGTGTGACGTTCCGTCACAGTGTCGTCGCCGAGCTGACCATGTTGGTTTGAACCCCACGTCCAAACTGTACCGTCACTTCGCAGTGCCACGGTATGCGACCCGTCTGCCGAAATTGCGATCACATTCGTGAGATTTTGTACCTGTACAGGCGTGTTGCGCCTCGTCGTTGTTCCATCGCCTAGTTCACCACTTTGGTTTAAGCCCCACGTCCAAGCTGTACCATCATTTCGCAATGCCGCAGTATGCCACCCGCCTGCCGAAATTGCAGTCACATTCGTAAGGTTTTGAACCTGCACAGGGACAGTGCTATAGGTCTCCCCCTCACCGCCGGTACCGTCACCCAGTTGACCATGTGCATTCCGCCCCCAAGCCCAAACTGTACCGTCACTTCGCAGCGCTACGGTATGGAAAGCACCTGCCGAAACTGCAATCACATTTGTAAGACCTTGCACCTGTACAGGTGCGTAACGATTCGTTGTAGTGCCATCGCCCAATCGACCAGCATAATTCCGTCCCCAAGTCCAGACTGTGCCGTCATTTCGCAGTGCCGCGATATGCTCTCCGCCTGCCGAAATTGCAACCACATTCCTAAGGTCTTGAACCTGTACAGGTGTAGCGCTGCCCCATCCAGTACCGTCACCTAGTTGACCAAACTGGTTATCTCCCCATGCCCAAACTGTACCATCATTTCGCAGTGCCGCAGTATAAAAGCTACCTCCTGCAACCATCGGTTCCGTGCGAAACGCCGCTGGAGCCACTGCCAAAGCCATCGGGGTCACCATCCCCAGGAAAAGTAGAACTGCCAAACAGATACATAACACTCGTTTCATTACCGATTCCTCCTAAAATAGTTAGTCCTTATACACGCTGCTGGTAATAAACGCATTCCCGCCGATGGTAACCCCCTTCCCAATCACAGTCTCGCCGCCCAATACAGACGCGCCGGAATAGATCGTCACTCCATCCTCAATCGTTGGATGACGTTTTAGCCCTCTCAGTTTCTGTCCTCCCCTAGTCGATAAAGCACCCAGAGTAACCCCCTGGTAAATTTTCACATGATCCCCGATCACAGTGGTCTCACCGATCACCACACCGGTGCCGTGATCGACAAAGAAGTATTTCCCAATCTGAGCCCCCGGATGGATCTCTATTCCTGTCTTGCTATGGGCATACTCACACATAATCCGCGGAATGTACGGCACCCCAAGGTTCTCCAGCAGATGCGCAACTCTGTAGACTGTAATTGCAAATAGCCCCGGATAACAGGACACAATCTGGTCTTTATCTACAGCTGCTGGGTCGCCATCGAGGGCGGCCTGCACATCGTAGGATGCGTATTCGCGCAAAGTGGTGAGACTTTTAAAGAGAGAAAAGCATATCTCCTCTGCCTCTCGCCGCAGCTCTTCCCCATTTTCGCAAGAGCAAGCGCTGTTGTCCTCACAGTCTAAATCACAATTTTCCTGACTCAGCGCAAAGCAAATCTGATTGATACATGTCTGCTCCATGCTCAAAATAATGTCGCCGATGTAATATGGAAGCGTCTCCTCATTTGGGAAATAATCCCCTGCATAGCCTGGGAAGATCAGCTCCAAAATAGAATCCGTGATCTCAATCACAGCAGTTTTACTGGGAAATTTGCACTTCATTTTCGTAGATGACACAGGATAGTCTCCATAACCCGCAATCAAGTTTCCTACAATATCCCCTATATTGTTTTTTATTTTATCATTCAAGCTCGGTTCCCTCTTTCTTTAATCATATAAACCCATGGACATATAGCGCTCCCCCATATCAGGCAGCAGCACTACGATCATTTTATTTTTATGTTCCGGACGGCCCGCAAGTTCCACCGCCGCGTGGAATGCCGCTCCTGACGAGATCCCCACCAAAAGCCCCTCACTTCTTGCAAGCTGCCGTGCCCCCGCAAAAGCGTCCTCATTGCTCACCTGCATAATTTCATCCACCACATCACCATTATAATTCCGTGGCACAAATCCTGGGCCGATGCCTTGAATCTTATGGGGTGCCGGATTGCCGCCGGATAAGACAGGAGAAGCCTCCGGCTCCACTGCCACGATTTTCACATTCGGATTTTTTTGCTTCAATCGTTCACCCACACCGCTGATCGTCCCCGCTGTCCCCACGCCGGCAACGAAAATGTCCACCTCACCATCAGTGTCACGCCAAATCTCTTCCGCAGTGGTTTTCTTGTGCATTTCCGGATTTGCAGGGTTCACAAACTGCCCCATAATAATCGAGTTTGGAATCTCCGCATGGAGCGCTTCCGCTTTTTCGATGGAACCCTTCATCCCCTTCGCGCCCTCAGTCAAAACAAGCTCCGCCCCCAGAGCGCTGAGCAATGCACGGCGTTCCACACTCATAGTCTCAGGCATGGTCAAAATCAGCTGATACCCCTTTGCCGCCGCGACAAATGCAAGGGCAATCCCTGTGTTCCCGCTTGTGGCCTCAATGATGACTGTATCCGGCTTTAACAGCCCCTTCTCTTCCGCGTCTGCAACCATTGCATACCCGGCTCTGTCTTTCACACTGCCAAGGGGATTAAAATATTCAAGCTTGGCAATGAGTCTTGCCTCTACACTGTGTTCCAAACAGTAATTTGTCAGCTCCAAAAGCGGTGTATTGCCGATTAGGTCTGTCAAGTTTCTTGCAATGTTCATCTCATGCATCACTCCATTTCATTCCAGATACGATCAATCCAGCATATTCCTTATTCTACCACAGAGCAAGCCCGCTTGCTACTCGAAAAAATCATTCTTCCAAGGAAATGAACTTCCATCAGCAGTACCCCGTAGGGGCGGATGGCAATCCGCCCACAATGACCTCAGGTGTTTTGTTGCGGATGTAGGGGCGCGCATTGCGCGTCCGTGATTGTGGTTTCTACCGCATTAATTGGCGGTATGCAGAAAACTGATACATGCGGATGCGCAATGCGCGCCCCTACAATGGTTAACCGCACCCCGTAGGGGACGCTGTCCTCAGCGTCCCGCAGTACCAATTCCGGTGCACATCCGTTTGTACCGTGCAAATTTGGTGGCGCAGCGCGATGTGGATATCACACCCTACAACGATCCTCCGCACCCCGTAGGGGCGAACTGTGTTCGCCCGCGGTTATAGTTTCCACTGCATAATTGGTAGTGCACAGATGATTGAAACATGCGGGCGAACACAGTTCGCCCCTACAAAGGACAAAGCCCCCAACATTATCCTGTTGGAGGCTTGCCTTTTCCATATATCCCTGATATACTACCATCAGACCGTGAAAAAC
>Ga0123352_10016365_pt1 | contig 11813 bp, 11 predicted proteins | sample TergutLab28metaG_FD_89700 | JGI IMG/M metagenome (GOLD analysis project Ga0123352, IMG submission 89700) | Labiotermes labralis P1 segment gut microbial communities from Petit-Saut dam, French Guiana - Lab288 P1 | ecosystem: Host-associated > Arthropoda: Insects > Digestive system > Gut ...
GCAGAACTTTTGGCAGGCAAAACTCTGGCGGAAGTGTACGCAAAATACGGCGCGCTTTAAACCTAAATATTATCGGGCGACCACATAGGGTCGCCCCTACACACATGATGCGCAGGCTCATTTTCCACAAGCTCATTTTCCAAAGGAGCTGGCTGCCGTAGGCAGACTGAGGATTAGAGCTGTCAACCTAATATGCGAAGCATGTTAGGTTGACTGAGGATTGGCGTAGGGGCGGTCTTTGACCGCCAGCGGGCGAACACAGTTCGCCCCTACATATCATCCGCCGAAAGCGTTACATTTCCAAGCCCGTGATAGTAATTGACCGTTTCGGCAGTAAACCTGAGAACACAGTAGTCCTCGTCATCAACACCCTTGGGATAGTAAATCTCATCACCCTCACGCCACAAAAGAGCCTTAGTATCGTGGTCGGTACAGTGCTGTTTTCACACAAATTACGAATTTCAGATTTCATTTTGTTGTCCATTTTTCATTCCCCTATCTTACCTCTCCGCCATGGAATCTCAGCTCGTAAACTTTATTGCCTTTATGAAATATCTCCTCTGTCCCTGAAAACCAATGAAAATCCCCCTCGACAATACACTTATATGAGTAATCACCATTTGTATACTGCAACGGGCCGCGATATGGATACTCTTCCGGTACAAGCAACAGGGCTTCGTTCAGAAATCCCCAAAGCGATTCTAACGACACATCTTCGGATAAAGGTCTTCCAATATAGTTCATCGACCAAAACGGAACATCATTTTTCCAAATTGCTTCTTCTCCTGCAAATTTCACCGCGCCCAAGTAAGTGTCAATGTATTGTAACGTTCCCTCGGCATATTGCAAATCTTTTGAATTTGGCCTTGCGGATTTTATTTTTGTGCCTTTGCCTGCAAAAACAGCTTTCTTTGCTCTAACCAAAAATGCAGCTACATCTTTGTCCATTTCTTGCAATTCTCCTTATCTCAATTGTTCTAATTGTTGTACTGCGAAAGGTTACTCGGCGTTTGGCTTACACTGCTGCTATTCAAAAAATCTTTTGTTACCTCTGCAAAGAACTGCGGATATTTTTCAAAAGTTGGTGTATGCCCTTCATAAGGAACATTGAAAAGAATAGCGTTCGGCATTTTTGATATCATCTCAACATAACTTTCGAGCGTGTCTATATCGTCGTTGCCTCGAACTACCAGTGTTGGTATGTTGATGTTTGATATGTCCGGATAGCCATTGGGCGATTTATCGAACCACATACCCTCTATTGCCTTGATAAATTCATGTGCATCCGGCTGCGGATTGTGCTGCTCGTAAAAATCGAAATTGTGTTTGAAGTGAACACCGGTTAAATAATCCTCAGGTGTAACACCTTCAAAAAATCTTTCGTTCAATTCGGGGCTGGATGGGCTGCACTGTGCGCCAAGAGTTACAATTTTTTGTACCGAGATTTTGTCGGACAGCGCAAGCCTATAAGCAACGACTCCGCCATCACTATAGCCAAAAATACTAACTTCACTGAGCTGCAAATGATTGATAATCGCCTCAGCATCTAATTGCAGACGCTTGTATGTCAGCTTTTCTGTTCCTAGGGTAGATTTCCCATGCCCTCGGCTGTCGATACCTACTATGTTGTAATTGTCTGCAAACAGTGGGATAATTGGGTTGAAGTCGGCGATATTTCCCATGCCGCCATGAAGAAACAGCAGTGTTGGCTTGCCGGTATTCTCTATAACCTCGTAGTATATATTCGCACCGCCAACTTCAAGATAATTCCCTGATTTGTGGTTAAATTCAACTTTTTTCATCTAGCTTTCCTCCGTTTTTTCAAAGTTTCCCTATGTGATTTACCAAGTATCCATGTGTATCTTCTCTTTTGCAGATACTTCTTTTTGTTTTGGCATAGCGGCATTTTCTGCAGGATATCCTAATGCAATATAACATGGCATAATATAGTCATCCGGGTGTTTAATTATGCTTTTGATATGCTCAGCTTCATTGTTCGCCGGAATTTTCGTTACGCCGAATATGCCCTCGGAAGCTGCAGCAAGAAGAATATTTTCTATACAGCACCACATTGCAGCAAGCTCATTCAGCGAATATAATGAACTTAGCAAATCAGACTTCAATACCGGATTGTCATAGCGAAAGAAAGGCAGTATCAAGCAGCCTGCATTATGTAGCATCACATATTGTTTTGGTACGGCGTCTAAATACATTTCCCTTTGGAGATTATCTACGCTGCCCCACGAATCCAGCCATTCGTTTGTAAATGCTTTCGTGTAAGTTTCAGGTATAAATTTCAAAATCTCTGCTCGTTTATCTTTGCTTACAATCACAAATTCCCACTGCCGTAAGTGGTCTGTCGTCGGCGCTTTTAGTCCCGCATCAATAATTTTTTCGATTATATTAACGTCTATTTGTCTGCCATCGAAGTCACGAATAGTCCTCCGAGCGTTGACTGCTTCATAAATGTTCATTTAACTTTCCTCCAAGTTTTGCAAGATTCTTCGCAATTGTTCCTCTAAATCTGTAATTTCGGCATCTGTGAAACCTTTGTAGAAAATACCGTTCATGTCATCGGACAATTTGTCGTACTGTTCGCGGTATTCTCTTGCTTTTGGTGTGATTGACACAAATATCTGTCTGCGGTTGTTTGTATCGGGTATACGCTCAACCAGCCCTGCGGCCTCCATTCGGTCGAGCATGCTTGTTAGGGTTGTTTTTGCAAGCGATGTCAGCCGCGCGATATCCGTGATGGTTAGTTTTTCATGCTCCCACAATACATACAGTATCCTGCCCTGCGCGCCGTTAAACGCGTCCACGCCGCATTCTTTAAGCAGACGCTCCCAAGTTCTGGCACTCAACCGACTAATTTGCGATATAAGAAACCCACCGTATTTTTTCATCACAATCACCTCTATATAGAATTGTACTATATAGTATCTTTTTTGTCAACACTCCCTACTATGCAAAACATTTAACCACGAAAAACACTAACTACACGAAAAGGCAAATTACAGGATTTTGAAATTGCTTTTATATGTATCTACGTATAATTTTTAATTACTATTTTCGTGTTTTTCGCGGTTAAATCATTTGCTGTAATTCAAAATCAGATTAACATGTAGCGTTGATTGAAAGTTATTGAACTGGTTATGCCAACGTGATATAATGTGAAAAAACAGCAAGCTGTTTTTTCGTGAGTATAATTTGCAAAGCAAATTATACGAACATACAATGAAATTATGGCATAATACGCCGATTAAGCATACTGCGTTAGGAGAACTACTACATGACATTACGAAACTATCTGTACAACGTACTTAACGCAATGGCAAGAGGCCTGTTTGCCACACTTATCATGGGTACGATTATACGGCAAATCGGCATTATTTTCGGTTTTGTTGCGCTTGAACAGCTTGGACAGGCTGCCATGTTCTTGATGGGGCCTGCAATCGGCAGTGCAATTGCCATCGGGCGCGGGGCAAAACCGTTTACGATACTTTCGGCAATGGTCGCGGGGGCAATCGGCGCGGGTACGATAGTATCCACAGGCGTTGGATTCATGATTATCACGGGCGAACCTGTGGGCGCGTTGTTATCGGCAGTCGTTGCAGTGGAAGTCGGGCGGCTGGTCGAAGGCAGGAGCAAGTTTGACCTTCTGGTTGTTCCGGCGGCAGTGATAATTTCGGGCGGCCTTGTCGGCATAACTATTGCGCCGTATATCGCGGCGGCAATGACCGCGCTTGGCGCGTTTATCAACAACCTTACAATGCTGCAGCCGCTGCTCATGGGCGTGTTAATTGCCGTCTTCGTGGGGATGATGCTCACAGGGCCGACGTCTTCCGTCGCGCTGTGTGTCGCCATCGGGATTGACGGCTTGGCGGCAGGGGCGGCTCTTGCGGGCTGTGCCGCGCAAATGGTCGGCTTCGCAGTCATAAGTTTTCGCGAAAACAAGTTCAGCGGGCTTATAAGCCAAGGCCTCGGCACAAGTATGATACAATTCCCTAACATCATCAAGAATCCGCTCATCTGGATTCCTCCCACAATTGCGGGTGCGGTATGCGGCGGACTCTCGACAATGGTGTTCGGCATGCGGACAACCTCTGTCGGCGCGGGCATGGGAACATCGGGGCTTGTTGGGCAGTTTACCACACTTACGGTAATGGGCGAAGACGCGCTGGTACCAATCGCGCTGCTTCACTTCATAATCCCTGCGGTGATAAGCCTTGTAATTGCCGAGTTCATGCGGAGCAAGAATCTAATCAGACATGGAGATATGCAGCTATAATGGAATCAACCCATACAAGCAGTACACACAACGAAATGATTGAAACCCTTGCCAATATCGCCGGAATGCGAGAACTTCTCGGCGGTGAATGGGACGCATTCGCAAACGCGATGGGCGAAACATCCCACGCAGCGATACGCGCCAACCGCCTGAAAATCACACCCGAAGAGCTTTCTCGGCTGATTGGGCAAGAGCTTGAGGGCGTACCTTGGTGCAAAGACGGGTTCTACCTGCCCGACGGCTTTCGCGCAGGCAAAAGCCCGCTGTACCACGCAGGGCTGTACTACATACAAGAACCCTCAGCGATGAGCGCGGCAGAAGCCCTTGGCGTAGAACCGGGCGAACATGTGCTTGACCTATGCGCCGCACCCGGCGGAAAATCGACCCAGCTTGCGGGCAAACTTCAAGGTTCGGGGCTGCTGGTCTGCAACGACATAAGCCGTTCAAGGCTTAAAGCGTTAGTGAAAAACCTGGAACTGGCAGGCGTTACAAACTCGCTTGTCACTTGCGAAGAGCCGCACAAGCTCACAAACGCTTTTCCTGACTTCTTCGACAAAATCTTGATAGACGCACCATGTTCAGGCGAAGGCATGTTCCGCAAGGACAAAGATGTTTTCAAAGCATACACACCACAAAAACCAAGCTACTTCGCACAAGTCGCACAAAACATACTGCAAAGCGCGGCCCTAATGCTTGCACCGGGCGGACGCATTCTATTTTCGACATGCACATTCAACAAGCTCGAGAATGAAAACGCGATTGAACAATTCCTTGCGAACAACCCAAACTTTAGCACAGTTCCAATCGCAATGCAGGGCAGTGATGATTTCTCCACAGGTTTTGGCAATGTCTCGGCAAACGTCAGACGGCTGTTCCCGCACAAAGTAAGAGGCGAAGGGCATTTCCTCGCACTTCTGCAAAAAGATAAACCGCCGCACGATAAATATAAATCTCCATCATATGCATCATCATTCAAGAAACCGTCTCGCAGCCAATCGGAAATATTTCACGATTTCGCTGCGGACACATTCAACCGCAAATTCGATGACAACATACTGTTCGTCATGGGCGATACCCTCTACACAATGCCGCACGGCCTGCCAAATCTCGACGGCATACGCCTCGTAAAAACAGGGCTGCGGCTGGGTGAGTTCAAACAGGCGCGCTTCGAGCCAAGCCAAGCACTGGCACTCGCGCTTACACAAAACGACGCTACACGAAGCATTAGCTTCTCGCATACATCAAGTGAAGTTGTAAGGTATCTGAAAGGCGAAACACTTGCGCTTTCGGGCAACCACCCAAATGGCTGGACGCTGGTCTGCACCGATGGATATCCCATAGGCTGGGGTAAGGTTCTTGGCGGCACGCTAAAAAACAAGTACAACCGAAACTGGTTGATGAATTAGACAATCTCGGCGGGGGTAGCTACCCGAAGATACGGGCGAACCGAAGGTTCGTTTTCGCGAAGCGAAAATTGTGAAAGCCCCCACCCTACGAATTCCCCTCCTCGGTCAGGTGCTTTCGCTTTGCGAAAGTGGGCTTCGCCCAGTTTGCCACAGGCAAACCACTCGAGGTGGCGGCGAAGCCGACGGGGTGGTCATTCCCCGCAAACAAATCAACTAAAGGAGAACATAATGCACGATGTAATTATAATAGGCGCGGGCGTTGTAGGCTGCTGCATTGCGCGCGAACTCTCGCGTTACGATATCAGCGTACTGGTGTTGGAAAAAGGCGAAGATGTAGCCGTTGGCGCATCGAAAGCGAACAGCGGAATCGTCCATGCCGGGTACGACGCAAAACCGGGTACGCAAAAAGCGCATTTCAACATGCTTGGTGTCGCAATGTTCGAGCAAGCCGCGCAAGAACTCGGCTTCGCACTGAACATGTGCGGCTCGTTTGTAATTTGCACCGATGAAGCCGACATGCACAAGCTTGAAGCCTTGAAAGAGCGCGGCGAAGCAAACGGCGTACCGGGGCTGAAAATAATAGACGGCGACCGTATGCGGCAGTTAGAACCGATGATTAGCGAGAAAGTTGCAGCCGCACTGCATGCGCCAACCGGCGGGATAATCTCCCCATACGAGATGACCTTGGCCTATGCCGAAAACGCAGCCTCAAACGGCGTAAAATTCGAATTCAACACAGAAGTCACAAGCATAGAAAAACACGAACACTTCACGATAACGGCAGCTACGGGCGCACGCTTTGAAACGCGTGTGGTGATAAACGCGGCGGGAGTTTATGCCGATGCCGTCAACAACATGGTGAGCGACCACAAAATAGAGATAGTCGCGCGCAAAGGCGAGTACATCATGCTCGACAAACTCGGCACCATACATTCGACAATCTTCCAATTGCCCACCAAAATGGGCAAGGGCGTACTTGTGTCACCCACTATCGACGGCAACATAATCCTCGGCCCTACCGCTATAGATGTCGATGATAAGGACGACACCGCCGCAACCTCCCAAGGCCTGCGCGAAATAATGCAAAACGCGCTGATATCCACACCGGATTTAAAGTTCGGCCACGTTATCTCTTCGTTTGCGGGCTTACGCGCTCACAGCACCGGCGATGACTTCATAATAGGCGAAACTCCCGATGTTCAAGGTTTCGTTAACGTTGCGGGAATAGAATCCCCCGGGCTTACGTCCGCTCCGGCAATTGCTAAGCATATCGAGGGGATAGTCGCGCCGATGCTTAACGCAACGCCAAACCCTAACTTTAACCCAATCAGGCAAGCTCCATTCAACTTCCGCCGCGCAAGCAACGAAGAACGCGCCGCGGCAATCGCCAAAAATCCGGACTACGGGCGGATTGTATGCCGCTGTGAGCTTGTAACGGTGGGTGAAATAGTGGATGCGGCGCACTCACCTGTTCCCGCGCTGAATCTCGATGCACTCAAACGGCGGACGCGCTTAGGTATGGGACGCTGCCAAGGCGGATTCTGCTCCGGCTCGGCAGTAAAGCTCCTTGCCGATGAACTTGGCATAAGCTTGAGTGAAGTAACAAAATCTGGTGGAAATTCGAGGATTCTCTATGACAGATAGAATAGAAGTTGACATTGCAATAATCGGCGGAGGGCCTGCGGGGATAGCCGCCGCAATTGCCGCATACGATGCCGGAGTAACGAACATATTAATTATCGACCGCGAAAGCCGCCTTGGAGGAGTGCTGAACCAGTGTCCGCACAAGGGTTTCGGTGAACTCACCTTCGGCGAAATGCTTGCCGGGCCAACCTATGCCGCACACTATGCCAAAATGGCAAACGAACGCGGCATCCCTGCAATGCTCGAAACAACAGTAATCGGCCTAACGCCCGAGCGCGTGATAACCGCAGTAAACCCGCAAGGTTTGCATAAAATCAGCGCACGCAGCGTAATTCTTGCCACAGGCTGCCGCGAACGTACACGCGGTTGGGCCGGAATCGCGGGCAACAGACCCGCGGGAGTTCTCGCGGCGGGCGCAGCGAAAAAGTTCATAAATACGTACGACCGCTTACCCGGGCGCGAGGTCGTCATCCTCGGTTCGGGCGATATCGGGCTGATTGCCGCACAGCTTCTTACTGTCAACGGCGCAAATGTGAAAATGGTTGTCGAGCGGCTGCCGAAAAGCCCCGGGCTGCAGCATAACATTGAACAATGCCTGAACGCTTACGGCACAGAGCTTAGGCTCTCAACCACTGTCACAAAAATCGAGGGGCGCGAACGCGTCAGCGGCGTGTATATCGCAAAGGTAGATACCGACTTTAAGCCAATACCCGGCACAGAAGAATACGTCCCATGTGATACCCTGCTGCTTTCAGTCGGGCTAACCCCTGAAAATGAGCTTGCAAAACATGCAGGCGTAAAGCTGGATCCAAAAACAGGCGGAGCAATTGTAGACGACCGCTTCCAGACAAACCTCAACGGCGTTTTCGCCTGCGGAAATGCTCTGCACGTCCACCAATTGGTCGACTATGTATCCCAAGAAGGCACAGTTGTAGGTAAGTTTGCCGCAGAATCAATCCTCAGTCAGCCTGCGGCTGACAGCTCCTTTGAAAAAGGAGCCTATGTGCTAGGAGGTAAATCACATGCTTAACCTCATCGCAACAACAACATTCGGGCTTGAGGCTGTCGTAAAGCGCGAGCTTGAACGGCTTGGCGTTGCCGGCCCAAAAGCGTCCGACGGGCGCGTAGACTTCACCGGAGACGTTACGACAATCGCGCGGGCAAACCTATGGCTCAGGTCATCCGACAGGGTGCTGCTTAACATGGGCGAGTTCACGGCTATGTCGTTCGACGAACTGTTCGAGAAAACAAAAGCTCTCCCTTGGGGCGACTGGATAACCAAGGACGGCAAGTTCACCGTTACCGGTAAATCTGTCAAATCGGCATTGTACAGCGTACCCGACTGTCAGGCAATCGTAAAGAAAGCCGTTGTCGAAAAGCTCAAGCTGCGCCACAAGGTGGACTGGTTCGACGAAACCGGCCCGGAGTACAAGATACAGGTCGCAATCCTCAAAGACGTTGTAACTCTCACCATAGACACCACAGGCCCAAGCCTGCACAAACGCGGCTACCGCGAAATCGCGGGCAACGCACCTCTCAAAGAAACGCTTGCCGCGGCACTTATCGACCTCAGTTTCTGGCGGCGCGACCGCATCCTGCTTGACGGCACATGCGGTTCGGGTACAATTCCAATCGAGGCGGCACTCATGGCACGCAACATCGCGCCCGGGCTTAACCGCAGCTTTTCATGCCGGTCCTGGCCGCAGATAGACGAAAACATCTGGAAAAACGAGCGCAAACGCGCTTACGAAGCCATAGATTACGACATCGAGCCGCAAATCTACGGCTACGACATAGACCCAAGCGCGATAGAAATCGCCAAAGCTAACGCCGCCAAAGCAGGCGTTGACGACTGTATACATTTCGAGGCAATGCCGCTCAGCAAAATCACCCTTCCGGGCGAACACGGCGTGGCGATAATGAACCCTCCTTACGGCGATAGGATGGCAACCGCAAAGGAAGCCGCCGCACTTTACCGCGAGATGGGCAGCCTATTTGCGTCTGACAAAACATGGTCTGTTTATGTCATCACATCAGACGAGGACTTCGAAAAGCATTACGGCAAAAAAGCCGACAAAAAGCGCAAGCTCTTCAACGGCATGATTAAGACGGATTACTATCAATTCCACGGGGCGCGTCCGGCACGCAACAGTTAAATCAGTGTGGAGTACCCGCTGACTGCAGTTTATTTATAGATAGGCGAAATTATGGATATATATTCTGATGGGAAACGATTTCTGTCGTTGAATAATTATTTGCGCACCGAGTTTGGCGGGAAGGTCTTCAAAATCTCGCTGGACGGTGGATTTTCATGCCCAAACCGCGACGGCACAGCCGCGCGCGGCGGCTGCACATTTTGCAGTGATGTCGGCTCAGGAGACTTTGTAGAAAGACGCTACGCCCCTCTTGATGAGCAGTTCGAACTGTTCAAGAACAAGATGCACCAAAAATGGGCAAACGGGAAGTATATTGCTTATTTTCAGGCATTCACTAATACTCACGCACCTGTGTCTGTGCTGCGCGAACGTTTCGAGCCAATACTGCGTGAGGAAAATGTTGTCGGACTGTCCATCGCAACGCGTCCCGACTGCCTGCCGGACGATGTTACGGAATATCTTGCAGAGCTTAACCAACGGACATCTTTGTGGGTTGAGCTTGGGCTGCAAACTATATTTGATGATACGGCAAGAGCGTTCAACCGAGGATATGACTTCGAGGTATATTTACAAAGCATTGAAAAGCTGCGTAAACACGGAATCCGCGTATGTACACATATTATAAACGGCTTGCCCGGCGAAGACTACGACATGATGATGCAAACCGCCCGAACAATTGCGAAACCGGACGTTCAAGGCATAAAGATTCATCTGCTGAATGTGCTTAGGAATACACCGATGGCAGCATTGTACGAATCCGGAGAGATAAAACTATTCGAACGCGACGAGTACGTGGCACTCGTGTGCGACCAGCTTGAGATACTGCCGCCCGAAATGGTGATCCACCGCCTTACCGCCGACGCCCCGCGCGACAAAATCATCGGTCCGCTGTGGAACATCAAAAAGTGGGAAACGCTGAACGCGATTGACCGAGAGCTTGAACGGCGAAACAGTTGGCAAGGGAAGTTCTGCGAATAGATTATATTTTCGAGGTTACAACTGTGAACATACAAGAGCGCAAGCGGTACAATTTGATTATATTTGTTCTGTACGCTGTCTTTTTCTTTCCGTACGGCGGGTTGGGCTTATGGATGTATTTGGATGATGCCAGCCCATTTGGTATGATATTATCCATCCTGATTCCCGGGCTTATGGGCGGATGGCTGGTTGCGAGAGTGATAGGCGGAGTATGGCTTGGGTGTAAGTTTGTCAGCAGGCAGAGCAAGACATTTATAATTCCAGCCTGTGTGCTTGCCCCATTTACATTCTTTGCTTTTTTTAATGTTGGAATATTCGCAGCGGTTCCCTACGCTGTTTACAATGTCATAATCATAAGGCGAGGCGCTTTCGCGGAGACTGAGAAAACACCCGCAAAGCATTCAACGGCATTAAAGCCGATTCTGACATTTGCGCATACATTGCTCGAACAAACCTTACAGCCCGGAGATATCGCGGTTGACTGCACAATGGGCAACGGGCATGGCACTCTGTTTCTCGCGAACCTTGTCGGCAAAAAAGGGCATGTGTTTGCATTCGACATACAACAATCCGCGCTCGAAAGCACACAAAAATTGTTAGCGCAGTATGGTGTCGTAGGGCGCGATGTCCACATCGCCTCGCTTTACACAGGCAGAAACCAAGGAATAACCTTGATTAACGACAGCCATACAAATCTTGCAAACCACATTCCGGTGGAGGCTTGCCGAAACATCAAGGCGGCTGTATTCAACTTGGGATATCTACCCGGCAGCGACAAAAGCATATGCACCGCACCGAATTCAACAATACAGACGATAGAAACGTTGATTCCAATGCTGTTGCCGGGCGGTATTATTGTGCCGGTTGTTTACCCGGGGCATGAAGAAGGTCAAGCGGAAGCCGCACAGGTGTTGGATTACTGCAAGAACTTACCGCACCACATAGCAAACGTGATTGAGTACAAGATTTTGAACAACCCGAACAAACCGCCGTTTGTGATTGCAATTGAAAAGTTATGACATATTTAAACGGTCGGGCATGAAAGCCCGACCCTACTATAAATTATTGGGTTGTAGGGCGGGGGATTTCACAATTTTCGCTTCGCGAAAACGAGCCTTCGGTTCGCCCGTTTCTTCGGGTAGCTGCCTCCGCCGCATACTTCATTAGACTAGTAACGAAACAAGTGTTTGTCATTCTGAGTGTAGCTGCAGGGGCGGTTTTCGCCCCGGAGAGCGTAGCGAAGAATCTTGGTTTTCAAAGCCCAAGATCCTTCGCCCTAGTGGTTTGCCTTCGGCAAACCGGTGCGTGGTCAGAATTTTCCGCGTCGCCTGCAGCTTGCGC
>Ga0123352_10016367_pt1 | contig 11813 bp, 2 predicted proteins | sample TergutLab28metaG_FD_89700 | JGI IMG/M metagenome (GOLD analysis project Ga0123352, IMG submission 89700) | Labiotermes labralis P1 segment gut microbial communities from Petit-Saut dam, French Guiana - Lab288 P1 | ecosystem: Host-associated > Arthropoda: Insects > Digestive system > Gut ...
GCGTTATTACAAACAAGAGTGGCAAAATGTAAGGCGATAATTATGGGTGGAAATTGACCACGTGGTTCCTATGGACAGGGGCGGTTAAATGTCAAATATTCATTGTCGTTTATCTGCAGTTTTAGAGAAAAAGCACGTGTTCCCCGCATTGTTTTCAAACGTGTACGGAGAGTCAAATGTGGTATGGAAACTGGTCAGTTTGTGTTATTTTGACACCCCTTAAAACTGTTCTGCGAAGCGAAACGCAAGCTCTTAAGCAGATGGCGGCGATGTATAATTTTAGGAGGGGAATTTGCTAGCCAGCAGCTGTTTAATACACAGCCTAAAGATAATAACATTGCTTCAACTGAGGTGAGTTCAAATCATTTCCGTTTGTCCCTATCGCCGAATACTAAATTAATTCACCCCACCGAAGTATTTCTTTTCCGAATTCCGCTGACAGATATTGTATATGTAATTTTTCCCAAAATAATAAAACACTCAGCTTTTACGCTGCAATTTAGCTTATACGTACTTAGTGAAGCTTACAATTTCTTAAATGAAAGAGTACAATGACGAACTCCTAAGGACATGAGAAAATTCATCCTTCCAAATTTAGTTATTTCCATTAACCACGTAATGACTTCTCTCCAGGAAATTCAGGGAAGCTTTCTATACCGTACGTCTGTTGGGAAAAAAATCACAAGGAAAATTGTCATTTCTGTATCGCGTTCTGTCGTTTTACTGATTTTATGATGATTTTTCTGTGGTCAGAGAAAATTGTTTCCTCGCATCTGCAGATATTATTATATCAGTAACCTGCCCCATATTAAATTTTATTAAATGCAATGGACGGTGAGTTCAGTGAAATAGTAAATCCACCAGTATTTCGAAGTTCCTGACAAATTTTCTTTTTATTCTGTTCACAGGAATGCGGTTCGGACTGATGCAGGTGAAGACCGGACTGTGTCACATACTGTCCCGCTTCGAGGTGGCGCCATGCAAAGACACGCCTGTGCATATCACTTTTAACACAAAATCTTTCTTACTGGATACGCAAGGGGGTATTCGACTGTCCTTCAACAGAACGCAGTTTTGAAATAACATATATATGAAGAAGCAATCTTAGATATCGAAACAAATAGTTACTTAAATAACCCCAATGTAAGCCATCTTGGAAATGCCCGTGTTTTCTCGGCAAGTAGGAAGCTGCAGTGTGCATTACAAGCTCAATACTTCATGGTTACCTGAACATACCTCATGAAATGTCCAAGATATCTTCCAAAAATACTTTCATAAATGTGATTTGGAAATTTATGGAAAGGAAAATTTTCAAACAAACAATTTGGTAACTCTGCTGAAGAGACCTTTAAGCAAATCCTTACTAACCTGGGTTGTTTCTACTTCTTATGTGAATGAGTGATGTCACTGTACAATTTCTAGGCGTAAACTGATCCAAAGCTTCTTGGATTCTAATGAAACTGAAATACTGTATCCTCTCCTATTACCATCTTCCTCCTCTATCAGAAAAACTCATATATTCTGAAAAGTGTTTGATAACACACAAACGAATATACTAGTCATCGGCAACGGTTTTGTTTTCTTGTGAAGTTAATTTAAGAAGCAAATGGATTTAAATATTGTAAGTAGGTGACGCACAGTGTAGAGTCCAGTGTTCAAATTCGAACCGCGGAAACAAAGCATATAATTATTCTGCCTAAATAATCGTTAATTTAGAAAAAGTAACCCTACACAAATGTTTTATGCTTGACACATACACAGTTTATGATGATGATGATGATTACTATAACGATATGAATTCATAAGGTATTTATTAACTCTAAAGTGTAATGATATAAGCCATTGTTATAAAACCAACACACAAATTAATAAAACACAAAACAACGACAAAAACAAAACAAACAACAACAACTACAACAACAACACAAATACTAAAAACCAGAGACCAAACAGACAGAAGAAGAAAGTACATCAGTAACAATATAATAATATAGATAAAGTAATAGGACGATAAGTTCATTACAGAGTGCAACAGATTGGCGAAGAATCTGTATTAAAGAAGTCATGCATTTCATAAATATGTCGACATCTTTACACGCCAAAATAGCAGCACAAATGCATTTAGCAGACGGACATTTTGTATGAGTGATGGAGAAGGGGAGGAGCTTCTGAAATTACGGGGAAGAACTCGAATACAATTAACATCCAAAGAAGATGAGAAGCCTTAAAAAACACAAAAGTAAATTAAATATAATGATGGTGATAAAAATAGAAATAAGTGATTAAATACATATGTAATCAATATATATATATATATATAAATGAATACATACTTACATACATACATACAAACATAAATACACGAAATTGTATTTGATTTAACGCCTAACTTACCCATAATAAAGTTATCTAGAAAAATTGATCGAATATTTGTTATGCATTATTGTGTGATTATTGTATTTCTCACTGCTCTCACTGTTCAAAAGCAACGTCTTTAACGTGACTGACTATCCAGTTGGCCTTAGGTGGAATGTATTAAAAAAAAGCTTTGAAATAATGTTTAATACTTGATAGAAGAAAAGACGGGGTCCTCCGTGTTCAGTTATTTGGCATGCTTTGTTTGTAACTGTATAACAGAGCGTGTCAGCGAGCACTCCCAATGAAAAATTACATGAAAAATCGCCACTTTTACCTTCGGAATAACTGAGGCTTAACAGCGGCCTCATACGATGAGGAGATCATGAAACTACCTTGATTAAATGGAATAACAGAGCACACGTTTTGCCGCGATTTCTAAAGTTTTGAGCGAAAAAAAAGCTCTCTACATTGCGTCAAAATTTCCACTAATTGTTAACCTCGACACACGATGCAGGCCATTGTTACCAAACACGGCAGTGAGCCTCCCAACCAGCTGAATATAAGGCGCGGCTTTATAATAACAAATAGTCACAACATCGAATGAACAAACGAATGTACATATTTATCGGCACAACAGATTGAGTAGGCGCAGGCGGCTTGTGTAGTTCTAAACGTACAACGTCATCAGTCATGTGTCATTACCGCCTCCGGTAAACAGAACACAAAGCCACGAATAATTCAGTACAAGTAATGCTCATAATCTGGGAGGGTCTATTTCTACTCTATATATGCTAGACTGAAACCACAGTCTCCCCAAGAGCGGTACAATTATCCAGTACCTGTGGACAGACCGATCAGGCTCTCCGCTACATTGTTCTGCTGTAAGCGAAAGACACTGAAGCAGCAGTCACTGCTTCATGTCTGAATTGTGTGTGTTTTGAAATGTGGTGCTGGAGAAGGATGGAAAAGATCAGTTGGACCGATCACGTGACAAAGGAATAAGTATTACTTAGAGTCAAGGAGCAGAGGAATATCCAACATGAAATAATTAAACGTAAGGCTAACTGGATTGGTTATATTTTGCGTAGAAACTGCCTTCTAAAACGGGTTATTGAAGGAAAGATAAAAGAGGGGATATAGTGACAGTTCGACGAGGAACAAAACGTAGAACTCTACTGGATGACCTTAAGGAGAGGAGAGGATACTCTCATTTGAAGGAGGAAGCTCTAGATCGCAATACTTGGAGAGTTCGTTTTGGAAGAGTCTTTGTACTTGTCGTAAGACAGACTATTAAATGAATGAATGAATGAATATTTGCTACATTGACCTCGAAATTCTTCCATAACTTAAACAAAAATTATTCATACGTGTCCTAGATCGGTAGAGATGGCCATACACTGAGGAATCCAGCATTCTAAACTAGGTTCACTTTCTGACTACTAGAAAGAAATTCCTATTTTTTTGTAATTAATACAAATATTAGTCATTCTTCCAAAATGAGGGAATATATTCAGAACTCAAATTTGTACCGCAATCTGTGTTGCTGGTTATAATTATCTTTAGGGAATTATATTTATATAAAAACAGGAAATTTAAAAACCCGATAATCAATACAAATGTTCACACTTCCTAAATCTTATCATTTACAACACCGACATTACGTCAGTTCTTGCAGGCATATTTGCTAGTCTGTGTTTTTAAACAACGCACGAACGTGAAAATAAATCTTGATTATCTTTCACTTATTTTAACGCACTCTATCACATTTCTGTTCTTATTACGGAACAACTTACGAAAAATAAATTTGTGTCCTAAGGCCTCTAGATTGTAAAATAATAAATTTTGTAGAATGCAATAGACTGTAGGTATTTAAAGATGCTAAAATCACCAGTACTCAAAAATTCTTGATATATGACCTCTTAACTCTCTTTCATACGAATGCGGTTTGAAGACAGGACTGTGCCACATATTTGCAAATCGTTTTGGTGGCGCCCTGCAAAGAGACGCCTCTGTATACTGTTTTGGTCAAAAAACTTTCTTTTCATAGGGCACGGAGAGATATCGCTGTTCTTCACGGGAATATAGTTCTGAAATAGCATAAAAGTGAACAAGTAACCTTCAAGAGTGCAGAAATTAATTAGGTAACTTCAATGAATGATGTGCTCCTAGAGGAGCCAGTCCTTCCTCAGCCAACAGAGAACTTTCTGTCTCTTACAAATTAAGGTTTCTTAAGCTTCTTCAGGCTTTAAATGTAATGTAAAGGAAGTTTGATAATGAAGTGACCATTAACAAAATTGTAGTTACCCTAAGACGTTCGTTAGTTATACAAAATTAAACGACGTTACATTGAGTGAAACTTCAACAAATCAACTAAAACCAAGCTCTCTTGAATAAAAAATATAACATATATAAAATGGCCATTTCTATTTCTTATTTTCTCCAGTAGGTGAAGAATGGAGATTGTTTGAAAAAAAAACTTGATATTGTTAAGAAAAGTAGACTAAATGTCCTGAGAGACTTCCTTTACTATCACGCTAACTCGAGGGAAATCTGTTGAATTAAATTGTATATGTTGCTGCTGACATATATATTACACGAAGCCTTTAACTCTATTTTCGCATATCAGGAGAAAATTCAAATTTTGTCACAAAAGCAGAAAGTGCTATTAAGAAAAGGAAAAAGAAAAATAAGAGACCATTAGAATTCACTTGCGGTTTAAGGAGAAAGTGATTTCAGAAGACGATATTTGAAAGACGAAAATGTAACTTTCATTAAGCATACAGTGATGATATTCCGATATTAACTGCAAGAACAAGCTTTCAGGGACCTCTAGAGAAAAGAATCTGTATATATGAATATATCCTAGTGTCTCCAACATCAGAACATCAGGAGAAGTTTCTCTTATTGTCCAGTGATTAGAACCCCAGTCAGTGCATGCATTTCACATCCGCTAAATTACACGTACCGATATTCGATACCGTTGGTTGAAGAAAAATTTTTTTCCCAATAAAATAACACGATAATTTTTGTATAACACAAAATTTCAGTGCAAATTTAATGCAAGAGTTTCAAAAACAAATTTTTTAAAAATGTCGGCAGATACTTTCTATTGAAGTTGCTAGCTGCCAGGGCTCAATAGCTGCTGTAAGGCCCTGAGAAAAGCTCGAAAATAAACGACGGCGGTCTGGCAGAAATAAAGTTGGACTGAACAAAAAATATAGAAAATTTTACATTCTGTAGCATTACATACTGAGATGATCTAATTAAGTGGTCTGAATGTGACGTGCAAGTAGGGGTTATGGCCGGAACTGAGTTGTTAACAAACCGTTTGTATGGAATTTTTGAGTGTAATCAAAAACCCACTAAATATGTTCGGAGATCTGGCGGTGTTTTCAGACGTACAGTTGCAGAGAGGAGAAGGCAAATGTGACCCAAACACTTTCCTCAGTCAAATTAATTCTGAAATTCATAATAATAATTAAAATTATACTCATTGTCATAACACCTGGCACGCGCGAATAATATCACAGAGTCTAGACAAGAAAATGTACTCTCAGACACTTAGGTAACTTTCCAGGCAAGCGTGTCTGACGTCAGCCTGCTGTTTTATTTTCAGTGAAGCTGAAGGAGGAGTAGAGTTATTAAACGTTAGGAGCTGAGCTGGACTTAACCAAATTTCATTTGTGGAATTGAACAAATTCTGGGTATAAAAATTATTCCTGCTTCCGGAATTGTCAGTTATTAATGTTTTCATTCTTATACTTCACAGGTAAGAGAGAGAAACGTAAACGTAAAGTGTATAAATAAATAAATTTAAACTGCTGACAGCCGTAGGGTAACGTGAAATGTTTTTTGTCAGCGTCATTTGAGGTTTCCAATACGGTGTAAAAATTGAGGCCTTATCACTTCCAATATGGTACGAATCGAGTAGTGTTATTTGTTTATCGACGTTTCGAGGCAACCTAACGGCCTTATATTCAAGTGGCAAGCAACCCAAGAGCTGCTTGACCCTTAAAGAATGAAGGGATATGATATTCCGAAATGTCGGTAAACTGCTAAGCATCTACTTTGCGTAAAGTCTCATGAAAACGAAGATGACATTATTTTTTACTCCAATGCTTGTGCTCCTAAATGCAACTTCCTGTGCAATATTGCAGCTGTATGTGAGTACGTGAATGTAGCTAGAAATATCAAGATTACGACATCTGGTGCACTCGGAACCGAGTAGTTAAAAAGTTGAAATATTCTGCGATGTGCACCATAACGACCGCTAACACTTACCGACGTCTTGGATGATCGTACGACATCTTCAAAGGTAACTAAATGCTGTAGTGCCTTCATACGTCATGGGACACCTTCAGCATTAAATAAAAGTTCTAGCTCTGCTTTATTGCTCATAAATAGATCCATAATATATTTTATAGAATTAAAATTTTTTCCAGAGAACAGTTCTGGATTACAGTTCATTAACTTAATATTTATCTTCCTGTCCTGGCGTCCGTAAATCCTGAGGCGTGGGTCCGAAACCTCTTGAATGATGTGATCGCAGGCTCCAATGCCATTGAGGGAATGGAAGTTGGTTTGTTGTTTCTGTGTTGCGTAGAGGGCGCGAAGAAATTATCCTTACACTGTATTTAACCGAGAAGTACACTGGATATTTCTACTTAAAACATTCAAGGCCGAATAGTATTTTGCGATAGTATGATATAATACGGTCTGGCAACGCATCACTCCTAGAAGATGTGCAGTTCGTCGTTGATTGTGGAGTGAGAAAGTATTTAGTGGCATTACTTTAAGTAATCTTACATTTTGGTGAAGATTTTCTGAGGAATAAATTTCGAACGCACGATTAGTTTACAATGAACTGCGACAAAACCGTATATAGTCAAAAATCTGCATATTTGTTTTGACTCATTAACGCGATATATTACAAACATTCTGTAACATATTAATAACACATAGCCGTGTTCCTTCCTAACAATGTTGCTGATCTTACAATCCCTAGCATTCTATTTGATCTCCAGTATTGCTGCCATCTTCATTGGCTTGTATCTTCATTTCACTCGAAATTTCAACTTCTGGCAGAAACTCGGTATCCCTTACGTAAAGCCAACACCGTTGGACTTAAGGACTGTGAGTTGCTGAAGACAACTATAGGAGAACAGCTGCAGAGAATCTATAACGAACACAGTGACAAACCGTATGTGGGAATTTTCTCGTTCCATAAACCCAGTTTGTTGATCAGAGACCTGGAGCTGGTGAAGAATATTCTGGTGAAAGATTTTTAGAGCTTCATGGATCATATATTTTCGTCTGATGAAATGATTGACCCACTAATATGTAATAGCTTGCCTGTCTAAAAAGTAAACTTTGGCGTCATCTCAGAACAAATTTAACTCCAGCGTTCACTTCGCGTAAAATGAGGGCGATGTTTTACTTGGTTGACACATGCAGTAACGAACTGGCTGAGCACCTGGAAAAAGCCGCTTTTGATGGTAAGTTACTCCAAGACCAGTGCTGCTACATAAAGCACTGAAAATTTAAGCTTCAGAAACTAGATAAATTCAAGGGATATATATATATATATACACACATATATAATGAAAATGTGTAATGTCATCCTTCCTTATAGTCAGACTTTTCATGACGCTTTGTTACTGAAGGACATTACACACTTCTGCAAGTTTAGTGCCTGATATGTACCCTCCGCCTTGCCCTAAACAGTAGTGTAGTTGGAATTCTGATCCCAAGTATGAACTAACTTATGTTTCTATGTACCTTAATAATTGGCAATGTTATCTTAAACAAAAAAATTGCACGCATATTTCTTTAGATTGAATAATGATTCCTTCTTGTTGCTTACCTTAGTATTAATGTACTTATACCAGAAGGGCAAACAGGTTGAAGGGGCTGTGTGACACAGGTGACTCTCTGTGTTGAAGGCACCTACTCTGTACCAATTCCCACAAATATCACTCAGCACACAGGAGAGTCCAGTGCGGTCACTTTCACCGTCTATGTGTTCCATGATGTCACACAGTGTCCAGGGAATTAGTGTCTCAATATCGCCCTTGAATTGTAACACCAAGCCAAATAATGACATTAATTAATTATGTTGCAGTGGCGATAATTTTTTCGCCACTGTTTGTGGTGTGATGTGATAACTAACCTGTCACTGACCGGTAGGAACCTTCAAGATATTTGGTTATGATCTGAGGGGCAGAACAGTGACTGTTCCCGCATGTCGTTAATGAGTTCTGGAGATGATAGGTTACTCGGAGATGTTAAGTTCACGTAAATCTTAGAGAGTTCTCATGTGGTCGGTTAGTGAGTGGAGATGTTGGCGTCAGATCGAGAAGGCAGTAATTGAGAGAATAGCCCCGAGCAGTACTGCGTGACTGGAACTCATGGTCTACATAGATTTTGACGCAATAAATTTGTGTCTTGGGTGTGGCTCATTATTCAAAGGACCCAAACAGAATACACAGCTCTGAAATATAATTCCACATTGCCCTTCATCACAAAGCCCTGTGAGTAAGCAAAACACGGGAAAACTTTCAACTGAAGAGGTATTTGGATTCCAGAGGAAATCCTCTTCATTATCTGATTGAAGCATTTGAACACACTTTTTAAAATATTAAATTTAATTATGGATCAACTACCCAAATTGAAAAATTATTAAATCTTTTGAATCTAAAAACTGACATAGATATGTGAAAACTTTAAAATTAATTAGCCAACAATGTTTCACACCTCCCGTGACTTACATCTGTAATAAATCACTTTGAAATTGTACTTTTCCAACTTGAATAAAAGTTTCAGTAGTGAAAATTTTGTACAAAAATATCATAGAAACATCTCATTTTAAAAATTTTTCTTTGCTTACAACATTTAAGAAAATCTTCGAACGATTATGTATTGAAGTGTTTAACAGTACGAACAACATAAAAATATTTTAACAAAAGAACAACGTGTTTTTAGACGTAATCTAACGAAATAAAAACAACTTATAAAATAACAGACGATACATTAACAGCCCTAATTAATAAATTATTAGATGGTGGCATAATTGGTGACTTGTTGAAAGCTATTGACTGTGTGAATCACGCAATACTATTATCGAAATTAGAATTTCATCGATTTGCAAGTAAGGCTAATGCTCCGAAATATCTTAACTAATATTATATCGGTGAGTTCTGACAGATAACAGATACCAGTATTTCTACACTATCATTTCTGGATGGGGTTTAATTAAACAAGATATTCCACGGGTTTGAATTCGTGGTCCTTGGAATTTTCTGCTGCAGAAAACAACCTCCCAAACTATGAGCCTAATATATCTAGGCCGGTTTTATTTGTTGATGATAGAAATATAATTGTCACTAACCATAACCCTACAGAATTTACAAATGCTAGTAGTAACGTATTTGGAAATATTAATGAATGGTTCCGAATTAATCATTAACATTCAAATTTTGATCAAATGTATTATTAACAATTCATGACTAAAATAGTCATAAAGTTAAACGAAAATATTCTATGAGAATAAAAATATTATGAACACTTACTGTAACAATTCTCTTGCGTTATTCATTGATAGTTCATTACTATGGACTAAAAATATTGATCAATTAATGTCCGCATTAACTACTGCATGCTATGGGATTTGTTCTGTCAAGCCTTTCGTGAATCAAGAAACGTTAATGAAGTTTTATTTTCTTGTGTTCATTCAATTTTTATTGTAAAATGCAGACTAATTCAAACTACTGTGATAGTATCTTTAAGATAAAAAAATAATTATAATTTTTATGGATTCAATAAACAGAGATCCATGTTTTACGTTATTGGAGCATTGAAATATGATCCCACTGAAATCACAGTATATGTTTTCCATATTGTTATTTGTATTCAAGAATAAAGAATTATATAAATAAAATTCTGATATTCATAGCATTAATGCCGGACATAGTACTGATTGACGACATCCTATAACAAAATCCATTACTTCTCAAAAATAGTTTATTACTTTGTAATTACGGCTTTCATTCATTTTCCACCTAGTCTTAAGACTTTATCTATTGGTCTTAAATTTATGCAGAACGATGTGTTGAATAAATAAAAGCAGATTAGCAATCGCCAAAATAAAAACTTTATAAAAATAAAAATAAAAGTTTTTATCATTCTTATAAAGTAGTGTTTTTGACGGCTGTTAATCTGCTTTTATTTATCTCGTGAAATGAAACAAATTAGACCAGCTTTAAAACACCTTTTACTTGCAAAGTATTTGACTCTCTGGGTGAATATTTTAATTGGATTTGAACTGAAGAACTTGGTCATATTTTTTAGGAATTTTTGCCTATACATTTATAATAATTTTAGATAAGAATATTTTATAATCTTCATATAATTTGTCAGATTTTTATATAATATAAAATAAATTTATTATTTTATTTTGTTAGTTAGCTAGAATTATAATTCTTATAAACAATTATCTACACTACATTGACTAATTCCATGTCCTACAGTTCTTTTCACCTTATCGGTACCCCCCCATCCACGTTAGAACCCCATACCGGTTTTTTACCCCTGAGTTCGTAGAGTTTTTCTTTTTTCCTTTTGCACCATTTCATTTCCATTTCACTAAGGTTTGTTTCTCCACTTTCCCTTGTTTTCTTCCTTGCCAATTTATTCTCCTTTTGCTATCCTCACGCTTCTTTGTTCCTTTGAATGCCTCTCATCTACTACTCACGCACTTCTCCTCCTGTCCCATTTAGTCGTTTTACTACATGCCTCCCCTCATAAGCCCAAAATAAAATTTCAGGGTTTCTCAACTGCTCATTGTCTTCATCTCCTTCCCCCGATAGATTTTTTTCCCCTGACCATCTGTCCTCCTTATTACGTTTATTTGTCTCTCGGTCCTACAATTAATTACTTTATGATGGAGTAGCACTAGACTACGATATTTACTCCCTCCTTCTTTTGTTTTATTTGGATGTCAATTACAATTTGTTGTACTGAATTCTAATTATTTGTCCTGTGTTCAATTGTTTAATTTAAATCCTCTCTCATTTGTTCCTGCCCGATTCTCCACTATGCAGTCCGGTGTATCCGCGGTCTGCACGTGGTATTTTTACCATGCAATAATGTTGGGCTAAGACTCTCTCCTGTTGATTTGTTTTAGATTACATGTTTATTAATCAAATACTTTCTTTCCTTCCTCCCACTTTGATCATGTGACATTCTACTGTCTCACTATCTCACTGGTTAGAATTCTTTCTATCACGTAGCATCTCTCTATTGTTGCTCTGACTACCAGCATCCCTGCCAACAAAACCACTTGCAACAACCCGCTTACTGACACCACCCACTGAGACATTTTCCCGCCAACACACTCTTCCCTATATAAAGCGCGTTTGGGGTTACAGGCTTTATTTTTGGATTCTTGAACCCTGAAA
>Ga0123352_10016370_pt1 | contig 11812 bp, 5 predicted proteins | sample TergutLab28metaG_FD_89700 | JGI IMG/M metagenome (GOLD analysis project Ga0123352, IMG submission 89700) | Labiotermes labralis P1 segment gut microbial communities from Petit-Saut dam, French Guiana - Lab288 P1 | ecosystem: Host-associated > Arthropoda: Insects > Digestive system > Gut ...
CTTTGCCAAAAAGTTACAGGGAAGGCTGACAAATTTTTTCTTTTTTTTTTTTCGTTTCTTTTTTTGGGTTTTTTCCCCCCCCCCCCCTCCTTGATTATCTTATGCAAGGGTACTAGTGATACATTGGTAAAATATAACATATTATTTCAAGTTCATTTTTTCCACTTTTTGTCTGAATCAAGTGTCTGTGCATGGAGTTACTTGACTGGTGGCATTTGCTTCGCCTTCTTCTACTGTCTTACTGTGAGATCGTCCCAAGTATTCCAGCAGTCTTCACTGCATTATCTCCCCCTGACACCTGATCCTAAGCTCACATATAGGAGCATTTACCTGGCATAGGTTGCTCAGTATCGAAGAATAGCTCTTTATGTTGTACTGCAAGTGAGTATGTGGCCTCCTCACCCTTTCATATAATTATGAAAACAGATCCAGTTTCTGAAATTCTGTTCTGTCCTGAATACAGAATGATGGATCAGTTCAGTGACCTCATAATCTTAAACAGTAACGGTACTTATTTTCAGCTCCTGCATAAAGAACACTAACCATTCTCTGAGTAGCAGAGGAGGGCTACCAGAAAATTCCACTAACCCAAGAAAAATTGGAGCATTCTTCACTGACACAGCTCAGATTTTCAATTATTATAGTGCAATAACTATACTAAGTGACAGGTTTCAATACCAATACAGCAGAACCATGCAAACTTTCTACAAATGAGACAAAGGTCAGAGATATGGGAATCATTGTTAAACAGTGCATATACACATTTGTCAGCACACATTTTCAAGTTTACAATTTTTTTTTTTATTCAGGACCACTCAGTAGTTGTACTTCATAAATTATACAAAAATCAGCAGAAGCAGTTATGAGAAAACAAAACTTTCTACTAACAACAGACAAATTTCACAAGTTTCCTCTTAGAAATACATTCCAGTAATTATCATATACAAAAAAAAAACTACCTGTACCCAGCACATTCATATACATATGCAGAGCAGGTGCTTAGTTGCCAGCTCATCACTTTAGAGGTCTAGGTTTCATCCCAGTCCAGTCCAAGTTGGATTTTTGGTAGACAATATGGCATTAGGGCAAGTTTATCTCTGAGTACTTCAGTTTCATTCCACCTGTGCCACATACTCATATTCATCCATCACCAATACTACACAAAGTTGGTAACTAACAATATTACCAAATAAAAACAAAAAAGAACTATTACTTCAAAATTTTTTAACCTTTTTTCTAGCTTGTGAGGGGCTGGGACTGCACAATCTGCATAGTGACTAGATTACATGATATCATGACCAAAGAACGGTGGTTTGATTCCTGGAAGAGAAGAGGGATTTCTTTTTCTTCTCCAGAATATCCAGACCGGCTCTGGGCCCATACAGCCTTCTATTCAATATAATGGGGCTTCTTTACCCTGGGAGTAAAGCAGCTGTGTAACGAATCTGACCACTAACCTCATCTGGTGCTGAGGTTAAGAATGAATGATACCTTACATCTGCTACTCCCATTATATTCATGGTACACACAGGAACAATTTTACCTTTACTTTTCATTCCTCCTGGTGACTTAACTCTACTGATCCCCAAAAGAAACATGGCTGCCATTTTATAATGCACAAAGCTAGCAGCTGCGTATAGCAATAATTACCTAACAGGTTACATGCAGTTCCCTTGAGGACCCATCAAACTGAGTACAGTCATGTCATATAGTGTACTTCTGCCTTGAATAATGAATAACAACTGTACACAGAACTTACCATACAGGTCAGTAATTCCTTTAAACTTGTGTATAAGGGATTTCACGTTCATTGGTAAACCGAAGAAAGCACCATCAAAATTATGAGTTGATTCTTCACATGTAATTAAGGAACTGTTTTGGGGTACATGCTCATCATTAACTTGCATACATTTCACTTTAGGCGTTATTGGTTTCTTTACATTAGTAAAAAGTGTGCGTTTTATCTTCTCTCCCAGTGGCATGCTATTCATCACAGGAGAATTTGGTGTAGCAAAGTCTTCTGTCTGTATACTGTCCAACACATCTTCAAAAAGTGCGTCATTTTCCCACACAACATCTGTGCTTTGAAAATCTGCATTCACATCAGATTTAACTCTTACATCTGAATCCTTGACTTCAGAATCACTTGGGACTATATGTTCATACAGCATCCTATTCAATGGATTATGCATATCACAAAGATTTTTCGTACTCTGTGTCCCAAAATTACAGCTGGATGCAGCACCTGGCTGTTGTGTGGACTTCAGGATTTCATCACTAACTACCTTATCACTCCCTTCTGGGCAGCTATGCAAGTTTTCACACTCTATACCCTCCATATCCAAATTTAGGTTCCTGTTTTGGCTGTCCAAATAGTCCTTCACTGCACTGTCTACATCAACTGTTTCTAAGATAGATTCATCCAGAGACAGCATTTGGTTCTGTGTTGGGCTCTTGTCAGCCATGATGTCAAATGACTCACCATATATATTTCTATGGGCACTTGCATCTTTATTTGCCCTTACATCTACTGATGCAATTCCTTGCACCAAACCTAAACTATGCTTTCCCTCTGGACTTTTAATTGGAGTAACATTTCCTAAAAGGTCATTAGAATATCTGCATGCTTTTCCTCTCCTTCTCCTTTGCGTTAAGGTTTCACACTCTGAATTTTTAAACATCTTTCTTCTGAACTGTTGTGGTTTTGATGTCATGTTTGGCTTCATTAAGGTTCCTTTAAGTAATAATGGCTGATGCAGGTTAACAGGACTTTGAGGGTGACTTCCTAAATTCTCATTTTGAATACATCCTGAAATTAGAAAAAACTTCCTAGTGATAGCGTTTCTAATTATTTTCTCCTCCATCTTATACTGGCTGACATATGGTACGCCTGTAAAAGTTAATATGAGGTACATAAATTGTTTCACCTTGACCATGCACCTCATTAAACATATCCTATTAAATAACCATCATATCAAACAAAGTGTTATATCATTCCTTTCATTTATTTTCTACATTTTGCAACAAATCAACTTCTGGGAGAACATCCCAAAACACTAAAGTAGATATACAACATTCTTACTTATTACATATAAATGTGTCAAAACTGGCTTATCTTCCTAAGTGTACAGCAATGTTCTCACTTAGGATGGTTGGTTGAAATAAAATATATAGGAGTTTGAATCAGCATCAGTTGGACAACATGCTTGTGAAGCATTAATTCAGAAAGAATATGAATGATGTGCGGCCACTGTCTGGAGCAGATATTGACTCAGACTATAATTTACTGATTCCAAAGATCCATATTAAACAGCAGAAAATCATAAAATCCCAAAAGTGAAAACAAAGATGGCATCTGGATAAGTTACATGCTCAGTGAAAGAAAGTGCAAGATACTCTAGAAGTAAAACCTGGTGCAATCAAATGTGAAAGTGGGAATGTGGAAGTGCAGTGGAACAATAGTAAGAAATGTGTGTTACGTACTACAAGTGACTAATGGGGAAAAGATGACAGGAAAGCAAGAAAGCCATGGATTACACAGGAAATGATCAATAAAATGGATGAATGAAAGGAGTAGAATGTCAAAAACAAAAAGGGAAGGAAGAAAGACAGAACAGTAAAGAATGAACTTAAAAGAGCCACAGACAAGGCCAAGAAGGAATATCCTGAAAGCATAAGTGACGAGATTACAAAATTTAAATGAACAGAACATTATGATTTAAGGTATATGAAGACTAAGCAACTAGGCTGGAAAGAAAACCATGGAATTTAAAACATGGGCATTCAAGAGTCCAAAGGTAATATAACAGTAGATGTAAGACAAGTACTGAAAATTTGGGAAAACTATATTACAGAGCCATATGATCAAACTAACTTGAAGAGGAAGTAGAAGCAGACAAGAGAGGTCCTTATAATTGGCAAAGTGAAGATGAAAAAGTTGTAAGGGATAAGAAGGCTAGGAGAGATGATGAAGTACCTAAGGATGTACTCATACTGTTGGGAGAAGATGGTCCAGATTGATCACACAACTGATCAACAACATATATGAAAATGGAGTGTGCCCCAGGGATATTTCTCAAGTTAAAATGACTACATTAAAGAAGCCAAAAGCTACAAAATGCAGCAACCATCACACAAGCAGTCTCATTACACATACAGAAGAGATAGTAGCAAGGATATTTAGAAGCAGGATTGAACGGAAAATTCAGGATGAACTTGAAGAAGATCAGTGTGGATTTAAAAGATGATAAGGAACTAGGGATGCTATGGACCTGTTGTAAGACAGGCTAGAGAATGAATGAAATAAAAGGAATGACATAACATAGTTTGTGTATTGTGATGGATGTTTGATAGACAATGGGCTATTTAACTCCTAAAACTGGATCTAATACAAAGGAGAAATTCTAATTATTTCCTATGAGTATGGAAGTAATTAGAACTGTATATGCACCAACATCACAGAAGAGTTGTGTATAAAAAGCAACATTTATCACTCAACATATTAACACAGTCATAATTTATGGCATTGAATTCACATTTCATAGTAACAGAACCATGAGAGTTGTCAATCTTGATAGTGACTGAAACATACACGACGCTTGCTGTAAGTAACGAAGATATGCAGCAAGCTTAGTCATAACAAACCAGTCTCCAAAAGAATAGTGAGACTACACTTGAGCTTGATGGATTAAATAACTGCTGTTCTTTCATGTATATAGGTTTCCTGTAACTAGATTAAACCTCGCAGCCTAACCTTGGTGGAAACTTTTCTTCCCACTTTCTGTCACTGAAGTGCAAGCTTGAAGTCTGACCATGTTGAATGAAACTGATGTTTTTCCACATATGTGTGATATCCACTACTAAAATAAAATCTCACAGTATAAGTTCAATTAAGATAAATATTTCTGCCTTGAAGTTCTGTAAATAAAACGAAACCTCAAAGCCTAACTTGTCGCTAACACACAAGGTCAGCATTCCTGGATGACAGTTTTTATTAGGAATGAATGTTAACAACCATAAACTGATCTTATGTGACATTGTCCTGTTGTGTATTTCTTATCATTAAAACATTATATTAACTGATAAACAAAACCATACAGATTTAATATATTGGTTTTTATTCAGCACTACAACAAGTTTCAGCTGTCTCGATCAGTCATCATCAAGTACGCAACAGTTTACATAAATAATAAAAAGGGGTGAGACCTCTCCTAACAAACAGTGGTGTAAAATCGTTACACAATAGTCATTTTTGACCCTGTCTTATTTTACATTACAGTTTTATGTATAATCCAATACACTGAATTATGTACAAGAAGTTTCTCATACAACCTTTGACATTATTATTCTGTTTGACAGAATAATAGTTATCACTATTATATAACAATCACACCACTGATTGTTAGGAGAGGCCTCTCCCTTTTTATTCTGGTTGTGAACCAGTGCCTACCTGATGATGGCTGATGTGGAGAGCAGAAACATATAGTAGTGCTGAGTGAAGAGCCAGTATATTAAATTTGTATGGTTGTGTTTATCAAAGATGGCAGGCACTTGTAAATGTGATAATGAAACTTTAGGTTCCATAAAATGTGGGGAATTTCTTGGCTAGATGAGAACCAGTTAGCTCCATCGAGTAATTAAGTAAGTAATTGTTGTGTTTATCAGTTAATGTAACACTTTAACCAAAAACTGACTTTCTGTTAATACAATAACCCTTCAAGAATTAGAGTTGCTGGACAAAGCTTAACGTTTGTGAATTACACAGTTTTGGTGTTCGTTTTTTTTTTTAATTTTTTTTATTTTTTTTTATTTGGTGCTGGCAAGTGTGGTCTAATATTGTATCAGTTTGTATTTGTGCCTGGTGTGATAGCATGGCTCAGTGACTACTACCTGTGCAAAAACATCTATAATTGAAGCACTACAGAAATCTCTTTTCAACTGTTGTAGCAGCAAATGTATTTGAGGATGGAGTTTTTGATTCACTCATTATACATTCACATATGTACTGACCTTGTAACAACCGCTTACTTCTGCAACTTTCTGCCCTGCCTTCTCACCTACATGTTTCACATTTTTATTCCTGGGTTGTATAGACAGCCCGAGTTTTTTCAAAATCATAGAGCACAGAGTGGCCATAACACAACCGTTATGTCACCATCAAATTTGTAATTATCCTAATTTTTTATTTTACTAGTTAATTGTGAGGAAAATGGCTGCAATAAGTGTTAGTCAAATGAAAGAGGTCTGAGCTCATACAGACCGGTTTTCTGTAGCTCCTCAACAAAACATATCCAAACATTCTTCCTTATCATGAGACAAAACAGTCACTCAATGCCATAAGTGTGATACACTCAGTGAAAACAAGAAGTGGGAAAGTGTAGCAGGTGCTAGCATAAAAAAAGATGGCAAGTGCAAAACATAAAAAACTGGAGGAATCATTAGCAACATGAATGGGGCAGTTAAATGGTAAGTGGTAAATCAACAGATGAGGTTATTAAGAAAAGGGTGAGATGATTTCAAAGTACTTTACACTGTACTCTAATACATTCTTAATTTGTAATTAACATCTTTCTACCATTTTAAGTAAACTTTAGGTGTATTCATTACAGCATTTTTTATTTACTCCCACCCTTGATACAATGCCATAAACTGCAGTTAAAACACAGTAGCACTATATTGGAGGTTGACCATAATTTCCATTATCAGAAACCAACATAAAGGGGATGATTCATCTTAGGATAATGTAATCACCAATCATTTGCAAGTTTCATATTTTTGTTTTGCTTAAAAAGACTCCTTGGTGATGAGAAAATAATATAAAGCTTCACTGCAGAGGTTATCCTGCTACTGACTGCAAAGTTTGGTGGAAAATATGTCAAGAGATGAGGACAAAAAATAATGTCATAACCATAAGTACACAATCCTAAACTTGATGTTCTCACTAAGATGGTGATGAATATTCCCCAGCCTTCTGGTGTAGGATGGTGTACAAGTCAGTCAAGATACCAGAATTTCAGAAGAAGAGCCCACTGCATCCATCTTAAATGTAGTCCAAGTTGGACAGATAAAAGCAGTATGCTCATTCAAAATGTTCCTACCTACACACCAATGTACTGGAACCTTCACTCTTATACAGCCCACTCCATTTTCCAGAAAGCCTCTAGTACAACTTTGACTTGATAAGAGACCTGAAATGGCAAGGATGTAGTTATAAGAAGTCATCTGTGAAGATAAAATGCATTTTTACAGTAAAAAGAGTCCCCAGATTGAATTTTTATATGACAAACCTCCATCTGATTATATAATTTATCTTGCCTTCTGAAACTGTTTTCCTACTAAATAAAGGAACAAAGAGCCATCAACACAACAGGACTGCCTGCAGTATTTATTTCTGCAACATGTTTCAACCACAATGAGTCATTTTAAGGCTAAAATACTACTAAAAATACATAAAATGGTAATACACAATTGCATTATAGCCATCAATCTTGCAATATCTCTTATACAACATGAATACAAACCTGGATTAATAACCAAACAAGACATACAAACAGTCAAGATTCCCTTGTTACCTCCAGTATACTAAACTAGAACACCATGAAAAACCAAGAATACTTTATAGTTTTTTAATAATTAATACTTCAATCAACATATGAGAAACCACAACATGTATTTTCAAAATTGCAATAATTTATGGCTATAATGCAATTGTATATAATGCTTTTGTGTGTTCTAATAGTATTTTAGGCTGAAGATGACCTATTGTGGTTGAAACATGTTGCATAAATAAACACTAAAGACAATATAGTTGTGCTGACAGCTGTTTGTTCCTTTATTTTGTAAGTAATATCTGCTTCATTTACTAATATTGTATTTGTCAATAGCATTGACAATGCATAATGACTTATATAGCTATATTTAATATTGTAATTGGACAAATTCCATATCCAGTGGTATCTGTAACCAAAGATGGATCTATTGGGATTATTAATAAAATTATAATTAAATTATAATAAGGATGCTGAATATTACACAAATAATGGTTTCTGAATGATGTCTTAACCATCTTGAACAAATTGTTTAATGGCAATATACATACATAAAATAAAAAAAATTAAAAAATTATTTACTAAATTTGCTACAACTGAATTTTTTTTTTTGTTATATTTACAGGAAATGAGAATAAGAAGACCAAAAATTAGAATCGATTAAATTTCTTGGGCAGCAGATTTACAGAAACTTCAACTGACAAACACACATCGAATATATTATCTCGCTAGTAAGTTCAGCATATTTTGCAATGAGAACAGTCAAATCACTGATACAAATATAGATGTTAGCATTAGTGTATATTGCTTATTTCAATTCTATCATTTTGTACATCACTTTCTAGAGAGATTCAACAGGCACACAAAAGTATTCAATGTCCAATATAAAATAGAAAAATAGGAGGCATTAAAAATTCCCTTGTAGGGAAATATTTAGGAAGTTCAATACTGTTTCATTTTCCAGCAAACACTAACTTTCAGTATTATTATTTGTTGTGGACAGTAAAAAAAAATCCAAAAATTAAGCTAGACACAATACAGGTACACAGCATAAATGTGGCCTGCTAAATATGAACCTCCATAAATATCAAAAAGCAACTGATAATATTAAAATCAAGTTATTCAATAGCCTCCAACCTGCCACATTTAAATTACATATAACAGTAATGTATCCATCATTAAAAGAGAAACTCCATTACCTGGCCTATCCTCAGTACAAGAATTATTTCACTAAATGTAGTCAATTATTACAAAACGTAAAATGCTGATGATTCGGTAGTTTAGTCTTCCCTCGCTGCATACTTACGTTATGTAATGTAATATATATCTGTATTTGAAATGAATACTTTTAACCTTAACCGTTCTGCGGTCTGTCTTATGACGGCTTCCTAGATTGTAAATGAATTTTTCTATTGTATTCAAAATTAAAAAATAAAAAAAAAAAAAGGCACAGTCATATTAAGTACTGAATGATGAACACGTAAGCATCCCAAACTCCACATTTTAATGAGCAATTCAACTTGCAGAGAGAGTGTTCGAAACTTTTTGAAGAAAACACTTCTCACACCTACTAGTACAACTATATCAAACAAAACTGCGACCATTGTATTTTCTGAAACTGCCTTCCACTTTACCATTTTATTCAGACAAAAACTAAACAATCTGAAAGCAAATCATAATCCATTCCGTCTCCTCCTATCACGCTGCGCGCCTTTTCAAAATTTTCGATATGAGAATCATTGGTAATCCGTGCCAAAGATTACCACCATATCTGGAAAAATGGAAAACACATACCAACTTTGGCACTGAAGCGTAAATTAAGAAACTGAAGTGTTTAACTTAATCTAGAGTTGTTAAGAAGCTAAAATTCAAAATTACTCAGTTTTTGTTCTATTCGAATCCTGAATGTATGGTATTCCTTCGACGGCAGATTATAACTGTAATCAATGGCAATTCCAGACATTCGTGCGCCGTTGGTGCTTATCACAGATTATACATATCTCATACGTATGTGCTGATAGAGAAATACGTACGTGGTAGAATTGTGTAGAGGTTCGTGATGTTGGTGTGTAGTTGCGAATGATAGTTGTAATTAGCCGAATTATAAACGTGTGAGATTAGCAACAATTTACTATGCAGCAAAGGGGCTGAAAGATTTTTGAAGCGCAGATTTTTAATGCGTGTACATTTTTCGGTCAAAGTGACATGGCATCTTCCTTACTAGATATGGAGATAGACACGACACAAAAGATTGCAGAATCGCAACTTCAGTTTCAAGAATTTCCAGTTTCTAATATTGGAGGAGCCGCCGAATTAGATGTGAAATCATCACACACACTGACACTGAGTCATTCCCCAGATACTGGCTCCGATGTAGAAGGACCAGAATCGGAATTACTGGGAGGTGGTAAAGGAAGTCAGTCACATTCATTTTGGACACTTGAATATTACCAACAGTTCTTTGATGTTGATACAAATCGAGTGCTAGAACGCATTGTGTGGTCAATGATTCCTCGTCCTGGTGTCAGCTATTTGCAGCATTACATTAAACCCAAACCTGATTTGTATGGTCCATTTTGGATTTGTGTGACACTAGTCTTCTCGATAGCAATCAGTGGAAACCTTGCAAACTATTTTCAGGTAGCAGGCATAAGAAGCTACCACTGGAAATATGATTTTCATGCAGTTACATTTGCAGCAACTGCTATTTTCAGTTATGCATGGCTGGTACCTCTAGCACTTTGGAGTATCTTGAAGTGGTGTGGTGGGCAAGAAACTAGACTGTCTTTTCTGGAGATTTTGTGTGTGTATGGTTACTCACTTTCCATATATGTTCCAGTTTCAGTACTTTGTGTCATTCAGATTGAGTGGTTAAGGTGGTTGTTCGTAGCAATAGGAGCTGCGCTCTCAGGAATAGTACTGTTGACGACAGCTTGGCCTGCTGTTCAGAGTGATAAGCGGTGCATTATCCTTGCAGCAGTACTGGGTCTACATCTGTTGCTTGCTGCTGGTTTTGTACTGTATTTCTTCCATGGACCATCGATGACAGACAGTACTGTTGCTCCAGTGCCACCACCAGTATCTTTGCAAGCAACAACCAGCCCTGTACCCAAGGAATGAAAATTATTGTGAAAGTGTATAATCACAGAAATTAATACTTTATATGCCTGTTTGTATAAAGTGTTATTACATTTGTTGTGGAATGAGTGGCACAATGTATTTGAAAATCATAGTACATTGGATTCCTCCGATATATATTCATTGACTAGCACTTTGCTTTCATAATGTATTAAAATACAAATTTGTTTGAGGCTTTCAGAGTTGTGTTAGTTTTTTTTATTATTAATCCAAGTTATTACCCAAGATTTGGGCACTAGTGTGATGTATCAGAAGATATAGAGAGCTTTTAAATAAACTGAATCAAAATTATTAATTGTACCAGAAGTGATTCATGTTATCTGAAGCATGTGTACGAAATATGAGTGGTCATAATTGACTGATACCAACAAAATTGTTACATATGACAAACTTACTGAAAAATAGCATGTACTATATAGTAACATTTCCAGGATTGAATTTTGGATGGTTATTTTTTTACCAGGTATAGGGACTATGAAATTCAAGCTGATGCTGTGCCACAATTTAGTTTAAATAATCCTTTTCCAAACATTCTTACAACTAAACGACATTAATCATACTCACGTGAATGCTGCCTAAAAGATACACTGTGAATGGAAATGTCATTCCTCACTTCATAGAAAGTTTGAACAGTGTATACCCACACATACATTTCTGGTGCGTAATCTGGTTAATATTTCAAGCCAATAAGACATGTTTTTCAGCACCTGTGGCAGTGTGTGTAATAGGATCATATTCCATGTGTGACTTTGATGTCACCTAATTTGCAGAGCAAATTATAAAAAGTGTAATAAGCATGTTTGTTGATAAAGGCATGAAGATTACTGAAATGTGATGCCATGTTCTTTTGGTATATGTACTGATGCTGCATCCTACTGTGATTGTGGAGAGAGGTGGTTCCTGAGATATGTCTGGCATTACACCCCAGAAAGCAGTAATCGTCACAGCCACCATATGGGAGCCTCCAGTTTCACTTAAAAACTGACTTCCAACACCAAATACATTGATTCTACTCCCTGCCTCTTGCACTCCAAAAATGTTGGGTTAGCCTTTCAGCCAGTATTTACCCAGTTTTCAGTATTTTATATTCTTGCATCAGTTGGTGTAGATATATATATATATATATA
>Ga0123352_10016372_pt1 | contig 11811 bp, 5 predicted proteins | sample TergutLab28metaG_FD_89700 | JGI IMG/M metagenome (GOLD analysis project Ga0123352, IMG submission 89700) | Labiotermes labralis P1 segment gut microbial communities from Petit-Saut dam, French Guiana - Lab288 P1 | ecosystem: Host-associated > Arthropoda: Insects > Digestive system > Gut ...
AGTGGACGCAGGCGGAGTACGTTCCACAAATTACAGAAAGTGGACGCAGGCGGAGTACGTTCCACAAATTACAGAAAGTGGACGCAGGCGGAGTACGTTCCACAAATTTGGCCATAAATTAGCATTCTTACTAAATTCGTGGGATAATTTAAGGCAGCGATAAAAGACATACCTTCCATTAAACAGGCGATGTACTACTACAATTTTAGCAGACCCAACAGTTGTAACTTCACACATGACCATGTAAAGCATCACCGCTGTTTGTCCGAGTCTGAGTGTAACGTAATTTGTACACGTAACAAATCATGGCGGACACCATGGCAGCTCACAAATTTCGTCTGAATTTCGAGGCAATCCAAATCATCATACACGTTATTTCTTTCGAACAACATGAGGTGCGATCACATTTGTTTTCTAGCCTCACAGAATATACATAACGTACAGCCGGCGGTGCATTATTTAAATGCTTGCCTCAAGAATTTACCATTCAATTTTGCGACGTGCAAAGAAAATAATGGGGAAAGCTATTAGAAAAGACACAGCAGCTGTCCTGGTTGCCACCTTAGTACCTGGTACAGTACGTTAAATCCAGCATTCTTATTTCATAACAGCATAATGCATGGCAACGTATTTCTGCGACATGCCTACAAAACCGGTTCAGGCGGTGAAGCTTCCAAACGGGAGGTTCAACAATTTCGAATGTCAGACGGCGACCAGCCATGCTGACACTTCCTTCAGACAAACTACGAAAGTTTCTGCTAACATTCCCGCTCGTTCAGCTGCCATACTATTGCTGTACCTCATTCGAAACTGTAAAACTGAGCAGCTTGTACGAAAGTCGCTGGAAATTGCACCTGCTTTGTGAATATTAGTCAGAAAACCTGACTGGAAATGACCATTGAGAATACGCGTCAATGGGAGGATAATATTAAAATGAATATTAAAGAAACAAGATGTATAAGTTTGGAATGAATCACAATTGTAACCAGCAAACACGGTATTAAGTATTCGGGGTTCCGCAGAAGTTGGGCAACTCCTTGACTGCGTGACTCTTAAATTCTTAAAAAGGATTTTGCTTCATTGTTTGTTAGCAGTGAAAACAATGGTGCTTCATAAACTGTAGAATTGGAAGAGAAAATGTGAACTGTTATGAACCAGAGTCTGGTTAACATTGTCAGGAGGTATGCAGGATGCGAAGCAGGAGTGGAACATGCCGTGGCGGCCAGGCACACATTCATTCCACACGTCAGGTTTTGTACGAAGTTCCTGACGTCACGGCAAGACCAGTAGGAATGCCACCTGTGCGACGCACAACACGATCCTTTAACGAACAATCAGTGTGGAAAGCTAAATTCCAAGGTCTTCCTCTAGCCTGTTTCTTCCGAATCAATTGCTTTCATCTGTTTCTATTTCGCTTCCTTTATTCCTATCGCGCCTTCCTTCTTCATTTCTTCCTTTCTCTTGTCTTTTCCCTTTTTTTGACTTGTTCATTTTAATCCTCAGTTAATTCACTTTCCTTGCTTACATTCTTCATGCCTTACGTCCTTCTTCCTTTCCTTTTTTCCTTCCTTTCTCCACTCCTGCAGCGCTGTACGATTGCGGTGGATCCTGTCAATACTGGAGCATACTGGGTTTCGGCAGAGATCGCTCATGTTTCCTAGTTAGGTGACTTAATTGTATCTATGTTGCAATTGGACTTCATCAAGTGTGGTCATCGAGAAACCATGTCATTAAGACGAGAGAATCTGATCAACGTTTTCAGAAATTGAATCTGAGAGAAAACGCGAGCAATTACTGCACTCAGCTGAGGGATTCTGCAGTAATGACGACACTGTTATACAAAAAAGGAGGGGGGAATGGCAATTCACATGCGGCACCCACTCAAATAAAATCTCACTAGCCAATTAATTAACACACCAACTAATGCACATACATAAAATTTTTACATTAAAACATTTAAATTCGCTCCAACATGTTTCGATCCTAAGATCATCTTCAGGGAGCTACACTGTTCCTTGCTAAAGTCACATATTTAAAAACATTCACTGATTGATTTCCTTATATTAACTTGGTGCTGTGGCAGCATGTCATATTGTGTAAGTCGTTAGGCGCATTCTCACCAGCCTACGACTTACACAATATGACATGCTGCCACAGCACCAAGTTAATATAAGGAAATCAATCAGTGAGTGTTTTTAAGTATGTGACTTTAGTAAGGAACAGTGTAGCTCCCTGAAGATGATCTTAGGATCGAAACATGTTGGAGCGAATTTAAATGTTTTAATGTAAAAATATTATTATGTGCATTAGTTGGTGTGCTAATTAAATGACTCTACGAAATGCACGGTGCAACGATAAAGATCTTTAGCCAATCCAGCTGTTTTCTTTTGGTGAGCTGTCACTGTAGTTCAGCGGTTCCAATATTTCCTTCGGCAGGTATTGGTAGGGATTAGCAGTGAAATACAATAAGACGTATTATACATGCGCAGACAGTACAAACATTATTTAGGGTAATATCAACGGTACAAGCGACTTGTGAGTGTTTACGCAGAGAGGTTCCAAAGGCACTAATTACAGATTCCCATTTATATTTCAGAAGTTTATGTTTCAGTGTCATGCCTGGGGGACCTAAATGGGGACAGAATTCCATTCACTTCACTTCGGGTTGCCAAGGTAACGCATCATACGCGCGTATACCGACATGCAAGTAAAGATAATGTATTACAGACCAATGCACCTCGTGGAGTAAACTTCCCGCTAGGGCCTTATTACTCCTGCATTCATTAGGTCACAGACTGTGTTCCCCAGTGCCAGTATGAACATGCTGATGGGAAGAAAAATTCCTACCCATCCCATTACTCGAACTCCTGCTGTTCAGTTAGCAGCCAGTTATTTTTGGTTGGTTTACAACACAATGTGTCAGGATTTACTTCACACAAGGTACTGGATATTTTATACAAACATAATTAAATTAATTAAAGGGTGGAAATGTATATACCTAAAACAAGGTAAATACTATGAAATTAAGAAAAGGGCACAATAAAAAAAACTCAGAATTGTATTCGTGATCTGAACTACTACAGTCTCTTAAAACGAGCACGTGAATAAGATCAGGCCATGTGCACGTAGTGCGGAGAAAGTAGCAAACACTGAATGTTCCCAGAAATCTCATGAAAACAGCCACGAAGATGAACAAGCCGCATAGGAAAAATTAATTAGTTTCGTCACAGCGAGTACCGTACTCAGCATCTAGTTGGAAGGCAAACTTGCAATGGGGATGTTTTTCGGTCTTCCCCTGCCAAGGCCCCCACCGGCACTCAAAAGTGCTACAGGCAACAGCAACAGGCAAGTTTGATCACATCCCGAGGCATGACGTTTACTGAGCTACACGACGCCAATTGATTGTCGACTGAAACGACTGACAGTAATTTCAGTTATGGACTCTGACGCTGCTGCAAGGAACATTCGGGTTTCGTGGTATACGTAACCCAAATTGAGGTCCGTTGACGGGGAGCTACAATCACGGGAATCGATTCTAGACCTATCAAATTAACAAGAGGATAACAGACGATCTGGCGGATTAAGCAACTGTAATCGGCTACGAAAATTAGGTTGTAGACCGCACGCAACTAAGCCTGCAACCTATAGTTCCGTTATTTTAAAGCCGAACGCCCATCTTTCCCACCAGCTGGGCCCACCACATCAATACAGTTCACATTACCGGAAGATCGTTCCTCTGAAAACCCTAGCCTCAGTGTTGAGTCTTTTGAGCGACCAGTTCACACGAATTTCCTCCAACGAATCCCCGGTATTCTTGTCACAGTCACAGTACGTATTAATTCTTCATATTCCACTGACACCGTCACGAGTTCCAAGTGACGCGCGCGTGGCAACTTCTCTATTGCAAAAGCTGTACCAGCCTCATCACAAACTCCCTACCTAACACCAATAATAATGTTTGGCAAAAACATGTCACTTAGTTACATAACCTCCTTTATTCCGCGCCTACACATTAGATCATCTCCGCAAATTTTCCTTGGCACTTTTTCAAATACTTCCATTTGGTGAATATCTCCTTCCCCTAGAATAAGGGATGCCATGTCCAAACAAAAGTAGCAAGATGCATATATCCGAAGTGAGATTCGCACGATGGTCCTCGTATACTTAAGTGTTTCGTAAGACTCGCACACAAAACGGCGATTACTTCCCTACACAACACGAACCACATGCGCCTTGTAATGGAAGACAAAGGCTGTATGTGAGATATGAAATGCATCTTTATATAAAATGTAGAATTGTCTAGTCTTCAAAGGGTTACTAATTGGATCTATGCTATTCTCTACATGTTCTAGAACGCTATGTTGCTACGTGAATTTGTCACATGTATCTTCAGATTGTCGTATCATCAACACGCCTGTAATTTTAAAATACACGGCTTCGTTAAAAGCAACCAGGAATGGTTTGTGGTAATACATGAAAGTCGTATTCACGGAAATGGACACTTTTATCTACGAACAGGCCAGAGATATTTATTAACACAGTGTTTCGTTTCCAATCCGTCGTAACAACGGCACATCCCCGGCATGTACTCGTATTTCTGTACGGCCAGAAGTTCAAATACACTGCTGCAAGAAGTCTCACTAATCACTCGGAAAGTTGGAATAATATTGGCATCTGGAACTCTTGCGATACAAGGTGTAGCGGGCGTACTGTGAGTGTGAGAGTTTGCCCACAGGAGCAACCATCCACGGGAGGTCGGTAGATGCAACTACAAGTAGAAGCCGAACCTGGAAACATAATCTTTAAATTTCAGTGGTTGTGCCACCGCGTTTAACATTCCAATCTCTGCACTTTTCCCGAAGTGTGTGGTGACGGAGCTCACATGATTAAAAACAAAACAAAAAAAAACCACACGAAGTTTTCTCTAACCGCATAATCTGACAGGTGTTATAATGGAGACGCACTGTGTTTTCTGTGAGGCAGAAATTGAATTACTAAATATATACTATACAAATCTCTGCCTTCATAAGAGTTACGTAACTTTAAGTATTCAATTTTTAAAATAGTATTAGGAAATACAAATTCAATTAAACAAATAATTAAAGGCATGATTCGATACAACCCGGATCCAGTGTACATTTTTTACTCGCCTATAACAAAACAAAAACTTTCTGCGTGTTACCTGAACAGATAAAAACGTGGTTCGAACCCCCCCCCCCCAAGTTAAACTGTGCGTCCCCATAGCCGTCCAACTGCTTCAGTATCACCATATTAATTGCACAGAAGTGTCAAATTCGCCCAACGGTTGTACCCAGAAAGTACGTGGAACATTAAATTTGTCTCAGCTAGAGTTATAGAGGTCACGATTGCCGAGTAATACACTCGAAGGCATCAGTCACTACAACACGTGCGCTTGTTGACACGTACTGGTATTTACTGCCTTGAAGACATGAGATTAGCTGCGTCAGCTAAGGTGCCTGTTCGGTCTGCTCGCATAAGGAGGCTAACACAAACATGCGAGTGACCACAAAAAGAATTCAAAATACGCACATATACAAACAACGGGTTTGCAGTTGTATAAATCCGCCAAGCAACAGAATTGGTAAGCAAAGTAAACAGAACTGGAGACAACGCTAAGTTTTATTCCCTCACAAAAGGCAGAAAAAACGAATCAGTGAATGCGTTCCGCCATCAAGTTTAAATGTTTTCAAGACGGAAAAATTCCTGCCGATCACTTATGAGGAAATCGCACGAACGAAAACTTCAGTCCGTCACCTAAAGCAGCTACAACACCCTAAGGAATTGGAAGTGAATTAAACGATTTGCTCAAATTCATTGAGGTCGCATTTCACTGAAAAGAAGCCCGAACAGAAGAGCGAGAAATGGTTGCGTTCGCTCTGAATAGACGTCGTTTTATAAGCAAGACACTGACATAACAAAGAACGGAACTTTTATCTTAAGTTCAGAGTTTCCTATACATCTTTTCAATCGTTCCAGACGATGCTACTGTAATAAACAGAATTAATTGAAGCAGAGACAACTGAATTATAAAACATATATATAAGTTTGTTAGAATATCGATGTATATATCGATATTCTGACAAATGTCTCTTAATGGCACAAATCCACTTACGTCACTTTCGAATTAAACAAGGCCGACAATTCACAGATACGATTTAATGATTGTTCCATTTTTTAATTTTTAAATCCTCTTTCATCATTACCGGTAAAGAGGATCCTCATTTCACAATTCGAGGAACAAAGGGAGGGAGAGACGGACAGACAGAAACAAATTAGTGAAAAAGGGGGAATAATTTCGATTTATTTCCACAGACCCTTCTTCCTGTGCATGTGAGGGTGAGTAATTGAAATAAGCATCGACGAAGGAAGCTCTGTAGCGGTACAATCATGCTGCATTCGTCCCAGATCAGAGTTACACACACAGTAACGCAACATTTGTAGCTCTGAATGTACACATCTCAGGCAATGAGCATCTTTAGTTAGTTGATTTAAAGAGAATGACAGCCCTGAGCGGTCACAGGTACAGGACTTTGTAAATACAAGCCCATATGTGAAGCAGCATATGGAATTTCAAACAGAAACCGTCAAAGTAAAGCTGTACCACCAATCACACGTTGGCCTACGTGCTGCTGGTTGGTGTTTATTTAACAACAAGGTCAGTAACCAAGACAAAACACTGTTATCATGAGTGGCAATGAAATATCGGAGGGGATTTAGATGGACGACATGAAGGTCTCTCAGTGCACATTTAAGTCAGAGCTTCTGTTGAAATGGCCTGTAAAATTTAAGACAGACACTCTGAACTTCTATCATGGAAAAAATGCGATACTCATCCTACCTAGCATGTCGTGTAGTGACAACCATATATACTTTCATTTTGGAACACCCGTTTCGAATTTCAGGTCGGTTTCCAGGTGTCCTGTGTGTGTTTTCATAGTTTTGCGTAATCCTTCCTTCAGAATGTCGAGACAGTGCACTGAGACGAACATCGCCACCGCTCAAAATCTTTACCTGCTCATCTAACACGATAATCGCCCCTGAACTACTAGGTTAGAATAAAAGCTTACTTCTCCCATTCCGGATGTCACGCTTCAATGGCCTCTCAAGGTTAGTATAGATTTTGTTTCTAAGTGACAACAAAGTGTGGGCCAGGATGGCGTAGTCGGTGTAGCGACTCGCTACGGGCTGGACAGTTCAGGGATCGAATCCTGGTGGGCGCAAAATTTTCCGTACCCGTCCAGACCTGACTTGTGGCCCACGCAGCCCAGTATAAAATAGCACTGGGTCTCTTTCCCGGGCGTAACGCAGCCGGGCGTGGCGTTAACCCCCACCCTCATCAGACGCCGTGGCTATAAAATACAGCAATACCTCAATTCCCCCTCTGGGCCATCACGGCCTCTTCTAGGGTGAACGTCGCTTTTACCTGGTGATAACAGTGCAGATTTTATTGCCGACGTTTCGGAGATCCCATCTTGATGCTGCAAGGTACTTCTAGAGCAAGTCAATCCGAAATGGATACGAGTCAGACGAATCGGAAGATAGCATATTACGTATACGATAATCTCAGACTTCTGGCACGAGTAATCACAAAATTACTTCTTTTAAAAACCCGTAAACCTAATCCAGGTTTCTGATGGCTACACACACCCAACTGACGATAGTACCACTATTACTGTACAGTCCCATATCACACTCATTACGGTAAGACGAGAGATGTTTACATCTGTTAACCTCTGCACAGACCGTAAGCTTTTTCGTATAAATAAACTGCACTTCCACGACGAACACAACACGAACGGTGACCGACGAACATGGCCGTCACTCGGCCTGGTCTTGTTATAATGATTTGCGAACGCACGCTTGCATTACATCGTTTGTCGTGTAAGTCTGGCGAAGACGAAACTGTAATGTTACATGTCGACAGAAACTGTAACTACACTCAGTTCGATATTTCAGCTGCTCACCGCATACATTCGCTTCAATACGACACGTTAACAGAAGTGACGTCAGTTCTATAACGTTCCAATCTGCACTTCGACTTATAATTCTCATGCTCGTCACTCACATCTGTTTGCGCGCGTGTACAATATTACTGGGCAGGCTGATAACCTAATTACATTACGATAAAAGCAACTTCACTTTTACTCATGGTGCAATAAAATTTTGTACCGTTTTCTATTCTTTTCGAGTACTGCCGCAACTATTTGGGTGCGGGACGAAGAGCCAGCGACGGTTATGTTACGCCTCTCCCTGGTTACCAGAGTAACTACGCTATTTATGGTTTAATGTTTAAAGCAATCTTTTGGAAAATTGATTTTTGCTAGTAGTTATGATACCGCGTTGATTTATCGCTTATGCAGACAGGGATTTAATGTTTGTCCTCCAACGAATGCTGGATAAGCCGTAAAATAGGCCACGATCACCTGCTTTCAGAACCTTACCTCTCACTGTTCATTGTGTTTCCTGCTTGGCAATCTATACTTCTACATTCAAAGGAGCGTCGTTAAAAACGTAAGCATTAATGAATCAAGTTTGTTACTGCCCAAGCTGCAAGGGGAGGAAGTGCGTGTAACAAGGACTGTAGGTATTCTAAATTGTTCGTATATTTTTTTGCAACTTATCATCGGTGATAACTGCGAATGTAAGAGATGTGGCTAATAAGTAACGAGACTAGTACCATATTAACGAAATTACTCTGCCTACCCGTCAGCGCAGTTCTATCGGAAGCTTCACACCGCTTCATACGAACCTTCAGTGCGTCTAAAAAGTTTTTTTTTTGCAAGAGATTCAAGTAACTGCCGCCATCTTATACCGCATTTAAGAAATGTTAGGGAGCAATTTTATTCAATTTTACAAGAAATTTAACGTTTAATTGTTACCCATTTCTTTCACCAAGCGTCATCGGTACTGCGCCATCGAAACGGAGGTGTGTTTTGGCCTGCGACTGGGACGTGAAACATATCTTTGATGGAAGGATAGTCCAATGCGGACTTTCGTCTCCTTAGTGGACTTCTTCCAGGCAGCTGTGTTTTTTAACCACTCTTTCCAGTTTTTAATTTTGCATTTATTAATATCTGTTTGTACACAGTTCCAAAAATTGGCTTGTAATCGTCCTATTAATCGACTTCCTTGACGATTATTGTTAAATACTTGACTTACTTTTCTTTTACTATCCATTCCATTAACATGACCAATCCAATTCAACCGACTTATTCTGACAAACGAAAGTACATCTAAATCTCTAAACAGCTGCATTAATTCTTAGTGTGTCGCTTTCTCTCACAATAATAACTTTTTTTCTTTTCCGTCAGGTATAAACATCAAATAACTAAATCAACATATTATAAGCGTGGCCTATTTTAAGGCATATCCAGCATTCGTTGGAGGACAAAACCGAAATCCCCGTCTGCATAAGCGATAACTCAACGCGGTACCATAACTACTAGCAAAAATCAACTTTAATTCTTTGCCTCATAACGTGTATGCGACCATCCAGCAACGTTTCTTATCCCCAAAGCTAATAAACGCATATCTATTAAACTTCGCACTAGGGACATACACTAACATTTTTTGGCAAATTTAATCTTCTTCCGTATTAGTTTAATATAACCGGTACTTTGTTCCACGCTAGTATCGCAGCTACTCAAGCTTTTCAAAACAGGTTTAAAGTTTAATAAAACTGGTCGATCCTGCGCGACATTTAAAACAAACACCTATGTTTAGCTATTACTTGAAACGTTTGCTTAAGTCATTACGAGTATTAATGACATAGGAGAAAAACGCGTCATCTTATTTAGTAGTGCGACAACAGATCTGCAGTGCTGTAGATGCATATAGAGATCAATGTAATATCCAGAACCGTAAAAACCATATATGGAGAATAAATGACATAGACCTCTAGTGTACGCACGCACGCACACACACACTGTTTTAAAATAAAGATACGGAACCATTACATGAGTGCTGATAAGTCCATAGCCCGACCTGGAAGGAAACAAGCTACATTCCCCGAATTTTATGGAACTTGGAAGTTAATTAACATATTTTCAAGAGTCAACCACCTATCCCTACCCTAGACAAACCAATCCATTCCTCTGCCCACCACACTTTTGACAGGCGTAGCTTGTTTCCTTCCTGGTCGTGCTAAGGACTTATCAGCACCACGGGTATAAACCGAAAGTAGTCCCAAGTTCACTATGATTAATTCTTAGAAGACTGAAAATCCATAATACTACGTTTCTTTCTGGAAGCTCCCCCATTTCCAAAAGAACGTCTGCTGGAAGTTACGTAAGCGCCGACCGCTAGTGCTGTTAACAAGAGCTTTGAAGATGAATACTAGTACGGAGCATTGATGGAATGACGACAGGCAGAAAACCGGACTACTTGAGTATAAAACTTTGTCAATGCGTTTTGGAGCACAACCAACCCCACACAGACTGGCACCGGCTCGAAGCTAGGTCACTGCCGTTGAACGGTCGAAATAATGTACAGTATACGCGTATATAACGGTAATGAACTTTCGGGTTCCATGAAATGCGGGGAATTTCTTGACTAGCTGCAAACCAGTTAGCTTCTCAAGAAGGACTCTGCACCATGGAGTAAGTAATACGCGTACATACAGTTTCAGTTCGTACTGCACAGAGAATACAGCGTGGCTCCATTAGCGACCCAAACTGTGTAGGAAATAACTGCTGTGTATTGTAAGAACCACGCGAAATCGTATATACGCTGTGTGGACAACAGCGTAACGACGCCTGGCGTTACAAAGAATAACCATTAGGCCTCAAAAGGTTAATGGATCCAAGTTGCGAAGAACAATTACTTTAGATCCCGTACGTAAAATAAAACTGGGCACATAACAGGCGCAGTCTACAAAATAATAAGACTGCGCATGCAGCACTTAACCTTGACCGCTGAACTTCAGTATAGATATGTTTCACCTCCCAGTCGCAGGCCAAAACACACCCCCATTTCGATGGCGCAGTACCGAATAATTCATATTTTAACCTGATGCGATGACGCTTGGTGATAGAAATGGGTAACAATTAAACGTTTAATTTCTTGTAAAACTGAATAAAACTGCTCCCTAACATTTCTTAAATGCGGTACAAGATGGCGGCAGTTACTTGAATCTCTCGCAAAAAAAAAATACTTTTTAGACGCGTTGAAGGTTCTATGGAGCGGTGTGAAGCTTCCGATAGAACTGCGCTGACGGGTAGGTAGAGTAATTTCGTTAATATGGCACTAGTCTCGTTACTTATTAGCCACACCTCTTACATTCGCAGTTATCACCGACGATAAGCCGCAAAAAATATACGAACAATTTAGAATACATACAGTCCGTGTTACACGCTCGTTAGTTTTAATTCTTTTTGATATAACGCACTTTGCCAATTTACACTTCTTAATTTGGGCTCTCTCTTTCGGTTTGACGCCCTTTGCTTGGCTGCGTTCTATTACGCTAATCCCTCGTTTCCCATTGAATATCTTTTTTATTCACACCTTATTATGTACACCCACTTTTCAAAATCGCAACTTAGGCGTAAAACAAGGGCTAGGTGTACTGTGAATTGCATACCGAGAATACATTTCTGGAGTCCATTCAAGGCAAATTTCAGCAAACATTTGCAGAACAAACAATTGTGCAGACTGGGTTTGCCAGCCACTTCCTAGAACTGTCACAGACGAAGGGAATTTCAGCCTCATGAAACAAACCACCCCACCCCCCACCCCCCCCAACACCCACCAACCAACAAAAACACCAAACAAAAAAAAAACAACTAAAAACAC
>Ga0123352_10016373_pt1 | contig 11811 bp, 12 predicted proteins | sample TergutLab28metaG_FD_89700 | JGI IMG/M metagenome (GOLD analysis project Ga0123352, IMG submission 89700) | Labiotermes labralis P1 segment gut microbial communities from Petit-Saut dam, French Guiana - Lab288 P1 | ecosystem: Host-associated > Arthropoda: Insects > Digestive system > Gut ...
ACTTACTCCATGGTGCAGAGTCCTTCTTGAGAAGCTAACTGGTTTGCAGCTAGTCAAGAAATTCCCCGCATTTCACGGAACCCGAAGGTTCATTACCACACTCACAAGTGTCCGCCACCTGTCCCTATCCTGGGCCAGCCCAATCCGGTCCATATACCCACATCCTACCTCCTGGAGATCCATCCTAATATTATCCACCCATCTGCGCCTAGGCCTCCCCAGTGGTCTCTTACCCTCCGGCTTCCCCACCAAGACCCTATTCACCCCCCTCTCCTCACCCATACTCACCATGTGCCCAGCCCATCTCATTCTTCTTTACAGATCATTAACAATGATAATATTAATATCACAGTTCCGTAATTTTTAGGCTTATCAGCTTTTTGTATATTTTAGAATTCTGACTTTGTAAACATTGCAATATGGCCAATGTAATACCTAGATTAACGTGTTGGGGTTATATTCCTTTGTGCTTAAACTTCCTGAGGATGGCACCCACAGTGTCAAAACATGTAGGATTTTAGTAGTTGTTATGAATTGTATTTTATTGAGTGCATATGTTGGGTGATCTATTAATTTTGTAAGAAATTATCCTACCATAATATGTTTAACTTCTATTATTCCAGAACAAGGGCTTTTAAATCCATTAGTACCATGGACCAGTAGCCAGATTTTAACTTTAGGATGGTTTTATTAGCAGTGACAAAAATTCAGTGCTCTGCCAACTGGCTGGATCAATAGTGCACAACATGGCCAATAACAATTGGAACACAATGTCAAAAGGGATGGGGCATTTAGTTATTGGAGTCAGGGTTCTTTGAAACACCAAAAAGAGGAGATATTAACTCCACCAAATGAATTTTCAGCATAATTTCTAACTGGAACAGTGAATGATCCTGTCAGCCACTGCCAGTTGGCACTTCAAGGAATACTATTTATTGACAATGTATACAAATGAGAAGGTGATTATTTCCAGGCTAAAGGGTTGACTTGTGAATCTATCACTTCCTTGCATCCCGCCTTCCACTTCCATATTCTCATATACATATTGTATACAATCTATTGACATTGTGCTGTGCAAAGTCTGTTGCATGCAGTGGAGTGTCTCTATTGTCCAGTCAAGGATACTACCTTTCTTATTCTCTTGTCCATTCTCCATGTAAATAGTAGAGTTGCCGCCATCTCAACCATCATACTTCCTGCTCCAGAAGTCTATGCCTTTGACAAGATAAATAGTAAAAACACAGCAAAAGAAGATTGGCATGGTACTTCTTAACTTATGCCACCACTATTTTAAATGTTATTTGTGTAAGAGAGCACTGAGATGGAATAATAAGAAATTTATATGATTCTTCTGCATGTGAATCCTCTCTGTTGTGGAACATGTGGGATGTACAAAATTGATGTGCATCGGATGTGTGTTTACCTTGACAGAGTTAACTGCATGTTTCGTGGAAAGATATTTTGATTACTCTTAGTCGTATGTCTCCACAGACATTGTTGAGAATGTTGTACAGTATTCGTGTCTTGCATCTTGATGTTACTTATTTACATACTTACTTACTTACTCACTCATTCACTCCATTGAGTAGAGTCCTTCTTGAGAAACTAACTAGTTCTCAACTAGTCAAGAAATTCCCCACATTTTATGGAACCCTAAGGTTCATTACCGCATTCACAAGTTCCCACCGCCTATCCATATCCTGAGCCAGGTCCATCTGGCACATGCCTCCCATCCCACTTCCTGCAGATGCATCTTAATATCATCCTCCCATCTATGCCTGGGTCTTCCAATTGGTATTTTTCCTCAGGTTTCCCCCACCAAAACACTGTATACACTTCTCCTTTCCCCATATGTGCTACATGCCCCGCCCATCTCATTCTTTTCAATGTGATCACCGAAATAATATTGTTGAGGAGCACATATCATTAAGCTTCTCATTACGTAGGTTTCCCCACTCACCTGTTACCTCATCCCTCTTAGGCCCAATCATCCTCCCCAGCATCCTGTTCTCAAACACCCTGAGCCTACACTCCTCCCTCAGTGTGAGCAACCAAGTTTCACACCCATACAAAACAACAGGCAAAATTATAGTTCAGTATTTATTAATATTTATATGTTTAGATAGCAAACTGGAAGACAAAAGATTCTGCACCATATGACAGCCAGCATTCCCTGATTTTAATCTGATCTTAATTTCTTCCTGCATAAAATTTTATCCATTTGGGTTGTTCCAAAATATTTGAACGCATCCATCCTTTTAAAGGAACTATAATCAGTCTTTACATTGTGACTTCATTCTGCATTTTGATCTCGAGACATGACCATGTACTTAGTTTTATCAGCAATTACTTCTAGTCCAGTCTCCTTACTAGTGATTACTAAAGCTTCTGTGTTTTTCTTGCTTCTTGATGTGTTTGGGAACAAATATGTACCCTATGAAGTCCATATTCATTATTAATAAATGCATGCATAAATACATCATTTTAAAGGGTATGATATGATTAGCAATATTTTGATATTTTAGTGCTGCTGCTACATAAAGCTCAGTTTGCTTTCTAGGTATGTAAGAAGCCTCAAAATTTGTCTCTAGTGGAGGCAGGCTCCATTCCATATGCTGCTGTGACTGCTTGGTCAGCACTGAAGGTGACCGGTGATTTGTGTTTGAGTACTCCTACAGGAAAGAGAGTATTGATTCTTGGTGGTTCTGGTGGTGTTGGTGCAGCGGCCATCCAGTTGCTGAAGGCATGGGGAGCTCAGGTAAGCAGTGTTACAATAACAACATATCATTATACTTGTGAATGTTTGGGTAATATCTTGTGCATGTGACATGTCTACATGATGAATCAATGAACCATCTTTGTGGAAATTTTATTGCTGTGTTGTTTGGGAAAATTTGACCTTCACCATCTGATTTGTACCAGTAATGTGCACACCATTCTGAAGGGCAGATCTACTCTGATATTCATTTGTTTGTCATTGAACGTGGAAGACTTTTTGTTTACTTTTAAGTTCTTGTTGCAGTGACCAGTACTTTAACTTGAGGCCTTGTAACATGTAGCTTTTATGTCTACAGTTTGATTAAAATTGACTGGTTTGAAGTCCTGTATCATGATATTATTTGTAACAGTAGGTAACCTGCTGTGTCAGTCTGCCTTGACATTCGACATTGGGTTTTTTCAAAACACTGGTAATCATCTATGAGACTCCAGTGTGTTACATTCCAGAATACCACACTCAAAAAAAAATTTTCAGGTTGAGAGCATAATGATTGCATCCCCCCCCCCCCAATCTGACTCAATATATCATCTAAAATTCAATCGCAAGATTTCTGGCTGTACTGTAGTGCGCTGTCATCAGACAATTAAAAGCAACATAACCTCTTATTCAGTGTTTTTTTTACATAAGGTTGTTGCAACATGCCGCACAGATGCAATTCCTCTGTTGGAATCATTTGGAGCAGACTGTGTGGTTGATTACACACACCCAGATGCAGAGAAACGAATAAGGGAAGAGGGCAAGTGAGTGTCATGTGCATGCATTTTGTGGAAGATGAATTAATGTCCTCTGTTGAGTCATATTCTGTGTTATTAAATGTGATTAGTTGTTACTAATTTTATTTTCAGTTCCAATGTCTGTGAGTTATAGTATGTTTCTGTTAAATGCTCCATATTGAATGTTATTACTTGAGTGTTTTGATGGAACCAGCAGCAGAAATAGTGTTTAGTGTAACAGGGACAATTATGCAGAGAAACAGTTCTTTTAGGATAAGTATTGTAAATATGTATGAAGAATCTAGGTAAATGCATTGCAGAAGCTGTGTATACATGGAAATTATATTCCTAAATTGGTCATGAAGTTTTAAATACTGTTAATAATAAATTAATGCTTCCCTTTATTTACTGTAGACAGTAACACGTGTGATCCATGTGAAGCAAGTGGAGTAATCTGGCCTAGTGGATGAAATTTTGTGAAAAGTTTGAAGCTAAAAAAGCATACTATACAGTTTTGTGAGTTTCTGATTCTATGATTAATACAACACTATAAATGATTTTATCTTCATTTATTCCTCACATTCACTGCAGCTTGTTTAGGCCGATAACTGCAGCCTTCATCGATTAATTCTATGATTATATGAAAGGGAAAACCGGGGTAGAGGCCTCTCCTTTAAATTACCATAAAAGTTTATAATTTTGTTATTTTACCAGCCCTTCTATGCAATTATAGTTCTACCTGATGAAGGCTGCACTTGCCAGCCACAACATATCGTAGTGACTGTGATGAATAAGTGAATATGCAGTGATTTGAAGTGTTGCAGTAATCAATAAGTAACTAACATTGATTGAACAATACAAATACAACAGGATAATTTTACCCAAATGTACAGTTTTGAGTTCGTTCGAGTTAAAGTGTTTGAATGTTCGCACATATTTTGTTGCAGTAGATGCACATTTGTAAATTTTACCATATTTATCCAACTAACTGCATTCACTTAGTACCGTTGCGCTGCATGAATGGTGTTTGACAAACTTTAGCATCTGTTAACACTGTAAACAAAATATACTTTCTGTCATGCAGAACAACTGCTTTCAATGAAGTACAGATTAAATCCACAGAGTAAAGTTGCAAAGCTAACAATTGCTTAAGTAGTCAACGAATTGCATGGTCACAACAACCTACCACTGGATCGTGTCCTGTGGCAGATGAGTGTAGTCCACATCCACATGCCCAAATTGCTTTACATCCATTTCATGTTATTATCCCCATTTGCATGTCTGTCTTCCCTTCAGATTTCCAGCAAAAGTTTCTTATGAATTTGTCATTTGCTGCATGTCTCACTTGTCTCAGGTTTCCTGATGCCAAAATTGTAATAACACTTGGTGAATATTGAAGCTGCCCATTATACAGTTTTCTCAGTCCTCATTCATCACATTGTCTCTCTTGTATCCAAATGTTCTTCTAGGTACCCTGTTACCAGACACTTTATCTGTGTTCTTTCTGTGATGCATGAGACAGCTTGACACCCATACAAAGCAACAGGTAAAATTTCATTTTGGTATTTGATTTGATATTCGTACAATCTAGATAGCAAACAAAACTTTCTAATGATTTTGCCTGCATTCTGGCAACAAAGGATTTAATGTGTATATATGTATGTATATATGGCTATGGTTTCACTTCTGGATCAGTCCCCTGCTGATGGCTAAAGTGGCATTTGTTCAGAACTGAGTGAATCAACTTCATGGGTTCAACTACAAATGCTGTGTGGTGTAAAATCAGGGGAACATGCCTGTATATACGATCTGAAGAGACCTTTGTAAAATTTGGTGAATCTCCAACATATGACCATATGTAGAGAAGCATGTCAGACACTGTAGAACACCTTCATAAGAAATATTAAATATTAGAGTATTGTTGCATTCATCTTTTTGTCACAGTTAAATTAATTTCATATTTTATGAGTATTTATGATTTAATTTTTTCTCTTCTTTAGGTACAATATCATATTGGATGCAGCAGGTTTGGGTGCAGATGCAGGTTTAAAATATGCAGACTGTCTCAAGGACTGGAATCTTTCAAAGTTCATAACACTGAGGTCTCCAATGTTACGTAATATGGATGACTATGGTGTGGTTGGTGGTATGGTGAAGAATACAGTGGATCTGTTGGTCACAAATGTGAAAACGGGTCTCACAAGTAAATCTAGTACTATTCGATGGGGATTTTTCCTTCCATTATCTGATGCAATTAAAGAAATTACCAAATTTGTGGAAGAAGGCAAGGTAAGTGCACTGAACTTGTTTACTGTTGCATAAACAAACACTTTATCTGTGTCTGTGAACATTGGATCAAGAGGCAAGTCACATCAACAGAAATTTCTGCACAATTTTAACACTTCTCAGTGAGGAGTAGATTAGCCACACTTGCGTAGTCTGTAACATTACTGGCTGTGGTTGTGATGATGAATGTAGTTCAAGGCATTGTTCAAGTACTGCCCAACATCCTATCAAACGAGCAGCAAACATTTTTCTTGCTGTAGAACAGGACATGTGCTGAAATCCATATCCATGCTTCCTGTACATATTTATATTGTGGTGCTCATACATGAATTGTTGATTTGTAACTGAGGAGTCTGTGTGATATGATGTGGCTACAGTTGATGGCAGTATTTCCCAATCTTATATCTGTGGCGTAGCATCGTGTAGTTTTGAATTCAACAATCTGCAGGGGGTAAGGTGGATATGAAGTGCCCCAAGGTGAGAATGGGGGCATGGAGGTATATTTATAGTAAAAATATTCTCAAATCTGAGTAAATTCTATGGCCCCTTTTACAGTTCTTGTGTACATTGAATTGAATGGCACAATTTATTTTATCCCTTAATAACATGAATAGTACATGGAATGAGCATTTTCTTTAAGTGAGTGTGTTTTCAAGGTGTTGTCATAGAGTGAAGTGGACATGTGTTAACACAATGCATACTGACCGTTGGTTTTGTAAGTTTCAGTAACTTTGTATAAGGTCTTATATTTCTTTTTTCCAGTTGTGTCCAGTCATTGAGAAGGTATTTCCGTTCTCTGATTTACCAAAGGCATATGAGAGAATGAAAGCAGGTCATTTGAGAGGCAAAATAGTTATGAACATGGATGAAGAATGAAAATTATGATAATTATGTGATGTATTATTTTATGCATATTTTTGTATTAGTTTGTGTCATGTATATTAGTCTATTCTGACTCTGGTCTGGGACTTGTAGTAGATGCCTTCCATCTAATCCCTGGTTTTAATTCACCAGCATACTACGGGAAACATAGTAAATTAAATCTTGACCTATGGCATACATGTTTCGTGAGCTTAACCTTTGATTTTTTGTTATTGTGCAAACACCTAATGCTCATTGAGCTTTAGGTTTATGATTAAATCTTAGGTAGATACATCCCTGTCCAAGGTATACTGTTAATAGACAATTACAAACACAACAGATGATTTATTGTAAAATCATCCAGTTTTTACATAGTTGTGCTACATGTCTCAGCCATTACGGCTAATATTAGGCAAAATCTTTACAATATTTTTCTTCCTTTATATGTTTTTGTAGAGATCTTGCCTGATGATGGCTGTAATGGCTGAAACATGTAGCATAAAAATGTAACAACCGGATGTTTTTATAATAAATTATTTGTTGTGCTTGACTGTAATTGTATGTTAAATGCACATTGTGCTTATCTGTTGGTAAAATAATAAAAATTTCAAATGTCATCATCTTCAGAGATATTCATAGAACTCTATTTGCCACACAGTTGCCATACACACAAATTAAAAGTATTGCCTGTGTATCCCAATAATTTTATAATATGAGAGCTAATTTGTGTGTATGAACCATTCGTTGTGGGGAGCTGTTTGCAGCAGTAGAGCAGACCTTCTTCAGATATCCTGCAACAAGGTTCTTCTAAGCAGAACACAGTTTCAAATAAAGAAGGTGTTGCCATTATGGCGGGAAGATGTGGAGAAGAATCTGTGGGAGACGAAGGTTAAGAGGTTAAGAGATGACAACATAAGGCAGTCGATAGGGAAGAATGGCTGTCCGTAAAAAAGGAGGCCAAGACTGTCATGGGGTTATACAGCTGAGGAGTGAGTGAGTGAGTGAGGGATTGTTGCTGGTTGTGGGCATTCGTATATTTTTATAATGGAATTCCCCTTGTCTTCTCTCGTGACTAAGGCATTGGCTTCAGATAATTTTCTTTTTATCTGGTTTAGAATCTTACATTCATTTTTAATGCTTTTATGCAAAGCTATATGTTTATACAGATTGTTGCTGGTACTCAAGTGATGGGGGGGGGGGACATATTGTTTGCAATGTGATGTGGAGTTGGCTGTTGTCAGTAGATGGATATTGAGTGTAATGGGCCTCTGTAAATTTCTAGTTAATACAGCTTTCCAAAAAATCCTTTGCCAGATAAACCAGTTTTACTGTATAAGGACTGGCTATATGAAAACAGTGTATGCATAGAAACATTTATATGTAACATCCACTTTTTAATTGCCCTTTATGGCATTAAAAAGTGTGATGAATATGATTCTTGTTTCACTTAGAGAGTTGAGAAGTCATTTTTAATTACCAGGCCATCCATTTTTCACATTGAATTTCAAAAGATGCCCTCTGAAAGCTTACTTAAGAAGTTTTTTTTTTTGCCTTCAGAGATGTGTTGGAATGAAGTTTATCTTCCTTCAAGGCTTATTGTTCTCATATTTTTACTGTGTGAAAACTACATTTAGGGACTGATTCCTGGGAGGATAGATACCCCTCAATTCTTTCTGTTCTGTTTGCAGAATGTTTCATCCATTTAACATGAAACATGGAAAATTCTTAGTATAGGAGAAAACTGGGCATTAATGAGTTAAATAAAAAGGAACAGGGTCTAGTGACTTAGTATAAGTGACTAAGCCATATGTCTGATATTCATGAAATTTGTATGCAGTTCTATGAAAAACTTTGTCAAGCGAGCATGAGTTTCACGTAAGTCAACGAATATTATTGTGGTTGCTCTCACTTGCTCAGTGCAGTTGCCAGTAGAATGGTTTAAAATAATTCATTGTTATTTTGTAATCTCATAAGGTAAGGTACCATGTAATGTGGTGTGAAGCTATCTCTGCTTCCAACAAACATGCTGCATCCATCTTGTATCCCAAAGATGGATGCAGGATGTTCTTGTGCCTCCATCATCTTCCACAAAGAGTAATGTACCAAGTCTCTGTGGAACATTATATTTCCAAGTACCAGACTGAACTGTTTCATAATCCAGAAGACAGTTGACTGGTTAGTCAGACATCAGTATTAGATCACATTTTACTACAGTGCAGTTATTTGAAGGCATGGGAGGTTTGAGGATCTCATGTCAATCGCAAGATATGATATTTTGGGATGAAATGCCACACAGTTTAGGTACATATATTTTGGAGGAACCAGCTTCCTTCATTTTGTGTTAAGAAGGTGGAGGCAGTGGGTCCCTTGAAAATGTGAATAATGATATAAAGTGGTTTGACTGTTGAGATTTTGATGACACGTTTGCAACAGAAATCAAAGTGATGTAACCAGCACATCATTACACAGCTGAATGAACCCTTATGAGTTTTCTACAAATATTGTGATTGACAGTTGTGATACACATTAGGGTGTGAGCTACAGTTCTGTATTAATGGTCCTTTACAAATGTGGATGTACTGTTGTGACTGGTACACGGAAACAGGAAACTTATATGAATACAAACATCACAATATAGAGTAGCCACGCCATAGAGGTGTACTATGCGTGATTTCAGGCTTCCACTGCAAAGTAGGTGGGAGTTGTACTCTTCTGGGTTTTTACATAGCAAGTAGTGGTAATCTCTTAACCCCGTGGTAATCTCTTAACCCCTGAAGATGGATTGTCCCGAAACATCGGGAAGAAATTACCAGAAGAGTGCAGTTCTTTTCTCACTGACATTACAAATTAGAACACTGGGGTGCCAGTAAGCAACTAAGTAAGGTATAACAGTTGGACATGAGATGTATGCTGAATGTAAGGTATTGGTTCTCTTGGGCAAAACTAACTACAGTAATTTAATAGGGACCATCCGGTTGTGTACAGTTCCGATAAGAGACAAAGAAGGTAAATCTATTACTTCTATATAAGGACAGATCCATAGATGGAAAGAGTATCTGGAAGAGATACTCAATACTTCCACCACTAACATGGAAAGAGAGGAATTGGCAAGTATTCCAACAGAGCTACCAATAAGTATTAGACCACCTTCGAAGAGAGAAATTGTTAATGCCATAAAAGCAATGAAGAACGGGAAAGCCGCAGGAGCAGATAATATTCCAGCCGAATTTTTAAAAGCGGACCCATATACATCAGCAGATATTCTGCTCCCATTATTTCAAGATATTTGGCAGAGAGAGACATTCCCTAAGGAGTGGAAAGAAGGAATAATAATAAAGGTCCCAAAGAAAGGAGATCTTAGTCAATGCAGAAACTGGTGAGGTATCACCCTACTCACAGTGATCAGTAAAATTTTCAATAAAATTATATTAGAACGGATCAAGAACTCATTGGAGATGGGCCTTTGGAAGGAACAGGCTGGATTCCATCATAACAGGTCATGTATTGACCAGATCAGTACCTTGAGAGTGATTATAGAACAATCCGTCAAATTTCAGTCACCTCTTTACATGTTGTTTGTGGACCATCAGAGAGCTTTTGACTCCTTAAGCAGGGCATGCAGAACATGCATCTATGCATCCCATAAAGTACACACTTATATTGTACCCATATATGTTCTGCATTGGCCTGATGGTGGCTGTTTTATGGCTGAAACATGTAACCCTCATGTAATTGATATTTAATAACTGCGTTAATGTACATATGTTGCGTTTTAGACGGTAATATATATATATATATATATATATATATATATATAACCTATAGTAAGCTGACAGGAGCCTAAGCTAAAGAAAATGCAAGTTTTTACGGTATGGAACCGTATGTCATACGAGCTTCATTATCTGGGGGTCCCAGCTTCAAATATCAGCTTGGAGACTATTCTGAGGGGTTTTTTTAATTGTTTATTTATGCACCCAAACATGTAGGCTGAACAAGCCACAACCCACACTCGGCTCTTTTCTGTGTTCTCACTACACATAACGTCAACACATAGTATATATATATACACTGTGATGTTGAAAGTGTAAGGAATTAAACAAAGCACAAATACATTAAAAAATCTTTCGGTTGTATTGAATGGGCTAGGATCATTTTAAACGTGGCTGTGGCTCAGCTGTTTGAGAAATTACCTTCCCTTGAGGGGTTCAAGATAACCAGGGCACTACAGTCCACTCCTTACCCGTGTCGTTAAGATGGGTTTAAAACGATAGTTGGTTGCATTTGACCATTTCGTAACTAATATTTTGTTGTCGAAGGAGTATAACTTTTTAGTATGTAGGGTGTATGGAATTAGTGTTGTTTACACAGCATTCCCGTTCTTCGGTTTTATGAATTCACTATCACTACAGATGATCTGTGATCACTACGACGTACCAACGGCCCAAAAGTAGTAGCCTTTGTAGTGCTTATTTTAATCCGTGACCAGTGCACACCTGGACAGATAACCCGTGACTGATCCGTCATCCGTGATACATGTAGGGATCTGTGGACGACATTATGAAGGTTGTGTTGGCAGTGCATGTGGTGGGCACATGTGCGAATATTGTAAATAAATATTTTTGGCGTTTTGCAAACCAGATTAGAAAAAATCATAACTCTCTAGTAAGTACATGAATCGTAAAAATTTTTATTCTTCATAGGTTTTGTCTTAACCTAAAAGTATTTATTGTACTCGGTGGTATTGAATACTGGTGGAATAATAGGTGAATTGAAGGTGGTGAAATGTATGATTCTCCTGACGTTTTAGACCAAGTGTAACGGACGAGTGTTTAGCATTCCAGTACCGTATTCGGAAGGCTTGGGACATTGGCGCACCCAAGTTGGGGGGGGGGAAGGACTGGAGCCTGGCTGCCCCACCCCCAAAGCAAAATTTAAAAACCACTGATTTTGTAGACATGATGATATCAGAGGTTTTACGTGATTTTCTCTTTAGCCTATACCACAGAAATCGACTTATACTAGTACAATGGAATACTGAAAAATGTAATAAAAACTTAAATGACAACATACGTTTTTAAATAAAATTCTTTATAGCAGCAAGGTCAGCAGCTCCCCCCCCCCCCCCCCCCACACAAAAAAAAAACACTCACACACTTTCTTTTGTATTGCGCA
>Ga0123352_10016376_pt1 | contig 11810 bp, 6 predicted proteins | sample TergutLab28metaG_FD_89700 | JGI IMG/M metagenome (GOLD analysis project Ga0123352, IMG submission 89700) | Labiotermes labralis P1 segment gut microbial communities from Petit-Saut dam, French Guiana - Lab288 P1 | ecosystem: Host-associated > Arthropoda: Insects > Digestive system > Gut ...
CTACATGTTTCGAGCATTATGTGCTCATCATCAGGAGGTCAAAATTGTATTATACAGCATCTGGTATCATCACACCTGTAGGTGGCCGTCCGGTGCACAGGTTGGGAAAGTCCTCTCCCCACCTGTGCACGGGACGGCCACCTACAGAGTGTGATGATACCAGATGCTGTATAATACAATTTTGACCTCCTGATGATGAGCACAATAGTGCTCGAAACATGTACAGGCATATAATAAACTTATTATAAAACAAGAATTTGTGCATTAAGTTGGTTAATTACTAAGATTATACTGCGATGCACGGTCAGCAAAACATAAAAAAATGTAGGAGGAACTTAAGTGGCAAATGATTATTATTAATTATGCTGTCTGTTGTATTAGACCCTGCATAACATTTCGATGTACCGTACTGATACGATCTGTGGGCCGGGTAACGTAGTTGGTTTAGCGACTGGCTACGGGCTGGACGGTCCGGGGATCGAATCCCGGTGGGGACGAGGTTTTCGTCCCGTCCAGACCGGCCCTGGGGCCCACCCAGCCTCCCGTACAATGTGTACCGGGTCTTTCCCAGAGGTAAAGAGCGGCCGGGGCATGACACTGACCCCTCATCCCCTAATAGTGCCGTGGTCAAGAAAGAATAGAGCTGTACCTTTACTCCCCAGTGGGCCGTTCGGCCTGTACAGAGTCTCAGTACCTGTACAAGGGTACACTTTACCTTTTACCTTTACTGATACGATCTGCGAGGCAGAAGATGGTGGAAGTAGGTTACTGCCAGAGTGAACGGCGTCACATCTATATGATCGTTATCCTAATAGAGAAGTTGTAAGAACATCAAATTTCAGATTATGATCCACTTTGAAATGAGGCTCGTTTGTTACACATACGAGCAAACATTAGAATTTTCCCGTGGATTAAATTGTAGCCCACAATACCAAATTTTATATAAATCTATCCATCAGTTCTCAGATATATACTATGTATGGAGATGGACCACACTGCCGCCATAATTCGTTCCATATTCTGCTTGCAAAGAACACCTGATTTGCCGCAAGAATAGAAACTTATTTCTGTGCGCCGTGTCAGCCATTTTTAATGATATTTATATCGTTTTTGCATTAAGTCTCTATGTGCTAGCAACGTATCTGCCTGTTCACTCGATCTGCCGTATATATGTCATACCGGAATTTGAATGAAAACCTTTGTTGACGGCTAATGACGAATTCATCGACTGAACATCCCGACCTGCGTCATTCATGGGGTAAGTAGGCCTGCAGTTTTGCGATCAATAACCCATTGCGATAGTGCCATTTGCACGTGCAATTTAAAATCCCTACGACGGGACATCAGATGGGGACAGATAGCAGCACTTACCAACTGACCTAATTACAGCATATGTTTTGGTACGCAGTAAAAGCTATCTAAGCGTTAAACGTGTTTTTGCTAATGTCGTTTTATCCGGGGTTGAAGGGCGCCCTGATTCACGGGTAGAAGACTGCTATTCTAAACATGGAGACAGTGTATTGCTACGAAATGCCTATAACCACCCGCTGTTTTAACCCACAAACCCACAGTATCGGTCTTCATGTTGTAAACATTTCAAATCTTATACAGAATCAATTAACGTTACACAGAATACGTCAGAATAATCTTTTTTATTCTTAAGCAGGGCTACATGTTTCGACTAAAAGTTAGTCATCTTCGGGCCCTTACAACATTTTCGTTACCAGATGCTTTGCCCACTTTGGGATCCCGTAGTGTTTACAACTGTGGAATACATCTAGTTAAAACTTGCTAAAAAATATTTTAATTTTGTTTATAAAATGTGTTATTTACAGAATTGTGTCTAAACATTAAAATATTTTTAAAAAAATTCTTCATTAACGGTGCGTTGATGATCACCGGATATTCAACTGTGTGTTCCGTTATCGTATTATGGCTGATGTTTGGGTACGTCTATTTTTTCTATTTGATAAGGATAGTTGTGTTTTTTCAACCGGCATCGCTGTCTGGATTGTTGCACGGTATTGTCGGGTAAAGTTTTCCTGCAGTTTTTTGTTGCTGTGCTGTAACAGAACGGATACGTTTCTAGTAACTGAATTTTTCTTGACAACTACGATCGTAATGGAAGTTAGTTTTTGTTTTGTTTTTCGGGTTTGTAATTCTATTGAATAAATTATCAGAAAGACTTACACGTATTTCGTCGTTTTGTCCCATGTTTTTTTTTTCCATTCCTTGTGGTCGGACTTGTTCTACAACGTGGATGTGTGTACATTCTTCCGGATGTTGACACTGTTCGATACTTTGTTCTGTATGTTTTGTCCACCATGTTGTGATCACTGCGCGGACGTTTGGGTAACTGTTCTGGTGTACTGCCTTTGTGGGTGACGTGTATTGGCATCTCAACTGCTTTTCATAGGTGCTGCCCTCTTTGAGAAGATTGTCTCACTATTGTTTCAGAATATTATACAGAATGTCCCAAAAGTTCATTAAATGAGGGGGGGAAATACAATCATTTAGAGAAATTTTCTTCGTAGTGTTGTATTACAACACTCGTTAGAAATGTCAGTCATTTTTCGACACACCCATGGCCACTTCTTATAATAAAACCAAACAGATGCATTAATTTCTCAAATTTATTTTTGGAATAAAACTCTACATGTTTCGGACAGTTCCTCTGTCCATCATCAGGAGTTCTTCACTGTACACACAGCACGTCCTGATCCTGCTCGCAAGCTGTCAGCAAACCTGTATGACATACACCATTGCTGTGTGTACACTGAAAAACTCCTGATGATGGACAGAGGAACTGTCCGAAACATGTAGAGTTTTATTCCAAGAATTAATTTGAGAAATTAGTGTCTCTTTTTATAAGAATGTATCACGATACATGGTCACCTGAACGTCAAACTCGTGGCCACGTTCAGGTACGTAATTAGCAATGGTGACGCCGTTCTGTCTAGTGTACAGCTGATTACTGCAGCACAATGCTACATACCTGCTACAGCAAGATTCGCAGTCTAGGAAGTGTGTCATCCCCGTTGTGTGTGTGAAACTTGGAAAATTGTATGTAGTCAAACACAACTATGTCACATGAGGTGTATTTAATGACTATATAATAGACAACTACATGTTTCGGCCTGTACTGGCCATCTTCAGGTTGTCTTAGGGGAACTTAAGACCTTACTATAAGCATGCACGCGCACGTGGTGTAGAGATCTCTACATACGGGCCTTATTAGCAAAAACAAAAACAGGAATCTAATAAAAAAAACAACACAAAACAAAAACAGATACAGAAAAATAAAGCTATTGTGGGGGTTTGCTCGGTAGGTATGAAGTTCTGTAGTCGTGCGGAGGCCTGTTCATCGTCCTTCTCCTCAATTATGCTGCTTTGTGGGGGGGCTCGAGTGGCCTTGCATACAAAAACATTTTGTGACAGACTTGAGCATGTTTGAAGTCGTATAACGTTTCGTAAGAGCGCAGCGTTACAAGCCTCTTGTTGGTAATGTGGCTTTCTGGGGCAGTCTGTATATGGTAGGGTGATCATGTTACTTGTTACTTCGAACTGACCTGCCTGATACAACATTAAGTTGGGAAAGTTGCTTTAATTCGTCACTCATTCTGCGGTCTGTCTTGCGACAGGTGCACAGCCCCTTCCAAAACTAATTCTCCACGCAGTGCGATCTAGTGCGTCCTCTTTCAATTCACAATATCCTCTCGTTTACTTGATCTCATCCAGTAGCTGTCTACCTCTTCTTCCTCGTCTTCCTTTTACTTTTTGTCCTTCCCTCTATCTTTACCTTAATAACGTGTTTCAGAACCCAGTTCCTATGCTAGCTGTGACCAAACCAGTCAGCCTTCCTTATTTTTATTGTAGTGGTATGTAGGATGTTCCTGTCCTCACTGTCTGTGTCTAATACTTCTTCATTTCTGACGCAACCAGTCGAAATGATCTCCAGCTTTCTTCAGCACCCCATTTCACAACTTCCAACGTTTTTCCGATCTACCTTCCGAAGTGTCCAAATTTCGGCACCATACGAAGCCGTGCTTCAGATTCTGCAAAAAAAACTGTTTTACTGCCCTAAAAATGGAACCTATATATGTGTATGTATGTATGATTATATATAGCCGACGTTACGGATATATATATATATATATATATATATATATATCCGTAACGTCGGTTATCGCCTCCGTCCGGAATATTATGAACCTTGATCTGTTTTCAATTTTCTTTTCTGGTTTTTTAGTCACCCTGTTTGACTCGTATGGTTTCTCTTTTGTTCAGTAGATCTTTTGGTCTTATTTCCATTAAGTACGTAAAATCCAGTTATAAGGAAGTGAAAAAAATCCCCCCCCCTTCGTCGTCATTGCAGCATTCTCTAACCCCCCACCAATGGGTGCCTTTTTTGCAAAATTCCTAATCTGTATTTGACTGGCGCCGCTGAAACTGGCGGAATTTTGGCGCTTAAGGTAAGGCTTCGTCTGTTTTGGACGGAGTTCGATCACGCACACACACACACACACACCACACACACAGAGGCTTTGCTTGCCTGGCGTAATACTTGCGCGATTTGAACAGTATCCTCGCCTTGCCTGCCATTACTGCACTGATAGACAGTGCTGCCACTTAATCAGAGGTTCGTAGCTAACGTCTTTGTTTCTCACGTTCTTTATTGCTGATTTTATCTCATCCACCATTTCTGTCCTTCTTTACATTTCTAATTCTTCGAATTTTTTTCTTTCCATCGTTTCTTATTCTTTCTTTCACCTCCTCCCTGTTTATTTCTGCTTATCTCTTACTTTATTTTAACCTTGAATTTTTAAATCCTAGTGATTTTACCTCCGGTTTAACGTTCAAAACTTCTGCGATCCGCCCACAGAGTGTACTGATGGGTTTTTTATATTTATCTCTTTAAAACGCCTTCTTTTGAACTACACTAGGTCTATCATGCTTCTTTTTTCATCGGACATGCCCTGTTTTTCGACTAAAAAATTCCGTGCGGACGAGTTTCTTGAACTTGTATATGTATCCTTGTTATCACGTCATTATTTGTCCAACTGAATGCAAAATTAGATTGTTCTAGAAGTGTTAGAACTTAACATTAAAATTTACATTAAAATGCTCCTACATGTTTCAGTTTAACAACCATCATCAGGAAGCTTATTGTCGTGCTTTGCTAAAGTTATAATTATTAAAATAGACAGTTAAATACGTCGTTATGAATCAATTCGGTCGTGTGGCTGCATATTTATCCAGTCCTTATTGGTGTGTGTACAGTGCACAGTGCAGAGTCTGACTCTGAAATGTGCACTATACACACAGTCTCACTCTGCACTGTGCACTGTACACACACTCTCACTCTGCACTGTGCACCGCGCACGCAGTCTCACTCTGCACTGTGCATTGTACACACAGTCTCACCCTTCACTGTGTACTGTACACAGAGTCTCACCCTGCACTGTGCACTGTACACACAGTATCATTCTGCACTGTGCACCGTAAACACAGTCTCACTCTGCACTGTGCACTGTACACACAGTCTCACCCTTCACTGTGTACTGTACACACAGTCTCACCCTGCACTGTGCACTGTACACACAGTATCATTCTGCACTGTGCACCGTAAACACAGTCTCACTCTGCACTGTTCACCGTGCACGCCGACTCACTCTGCACTGTGCACCGTACACACAGTCTAACTCTGCACTGTGCACCGTACACACAGACTCACTCTGCACTGTGCACCGTACACACAGTCTCACTCTGCACTGTGCACCCTACACACAGTCTTATTCTGCACTGTGCACTTTACACACAGTCTCACTCTGCACTGTACATCGTGCACGCAGACTCACCCTGTACTGTACACTGTACAAACAGTCTCACTCTGCACTGTGCACCATACACACAGTCTCACTCTGCACTCTGCACTGTACACACAGTCTCACTCTGCACTGTGCACTGTACACACAGTCTCACTCTGCACTGTGCACCATACACACAGTCTCACTCTGCACTGTGCGCTGTACACACAGTCTCACTCTGCACTGTGCACTGTACACACAGTCTCACTCTGCACTGTGCACTGTACACACACCAATAAAAACTGGATAAATATGCAGCCACACGACCTAACTGATTCATAACGACTTTTTTAACTAACTATTTGAATAATTATAACTTTAGTAAAGCACAACAATAAGCTCCCTGATGATGGTTTTGTTAAACTGAAACATTTAGGAGCATTTTGGTGTAAATTTTAATGCAAATTTTAACATTTCTAGAACAATCTAGTTATGCATTCATTTGGATAAATAAAGTACGTGATATTATCAAGATGCACGGTGGAACTGTGAAAAATATCTGTTTTTTTGACTGTTTGTTTTTTTTTTTTTAACTTTTACAGATTTTAATGCTGCTGAAAGCGGAAACAAGTATTTCTACTGGTGTTTTGATAAATACGTAATTGTAATATTGTATTGGCCCTATCCGTGTAATGAAGAATTTGAGTTTAGCAGTTGACCTGTAGAGCGTCTTGGAGATCTTCAGCGCTTCATTCTAAAAGTATGAACATGTGGAAAAATTACTCATCGAATTCTCACTTCCTACAATGAAACATAAAGAACTGTTAGCAGAGGATGTGGGCACGCGGTGGTGCAGTTGTTTGAGACACTGCGCTACACGGCGGATGGTCGCCGGTTTGATTTCCAGACATAATCCTTCCAGCCGCGTTGTGGCCCTGAGGTTGAGTCAGCCTCTAACAGAGACGAGTACCACGAGTTTTTCCTGGAGGGTAAAGGCGGCCGGTGCGTAGGGCTGACAGCCTTACCATTTTCATGTGCCGATCGTCTTGAAGTCTGTGAGCCTTATCCTACTGGAAAGCTCAGGTCATGTCCAGGTCTATTCACCATTTGCTTACACTAGCTTAGGAACGTTGAGACTTTCGTTTGATGTTTGTATGTCCTCTTCGTGACCTCATTTTTAGTTAATAAGTCCTTTTGTCGTCGATAAGTTGATAAAGTCCTTTTCTCTTGTGATGGAAATATGGTAACTCCAGGCTGTACAACATTAGCTGATTGGTTTTCATAACTAAGATGGAGAGTGTTTACTGCGCGGTACAAACTGGGTCTTTAAATAGCACAGATTATATTTCCTTATTACAGGTTTAATTCCCTTTTGTCCCTCCACGGTTTCAGATGTAACAGTTCCTCTGCAAGCGTGCGATGAGAATATCATCTTCACAGACAAGGCGAAGAAGTTGCCGCTTCAGGACGGTGAGCTTTATTGTTGGTCCACTTATCTGCTATATACACGCAATTGGTCTGATGGTGAAGGTCAACTCTTCTTCTTCTTCTTCTTCTTCTTCTTCCATTGGCACTACAGCCTGCTTTCAGCTTTGGCCTGTCGAACAATGTCCTTCCATTTTTTCCTACCTGTCCCCAACTCTGTCCATCTTCTCACTCCCAACACTTGAAGATCTCTTACTACTTCCTCTTTCCATCTTTTCCTGGGTCTTCCCTTTCGCCACGTCCCTTCCAGTTCTTGAGTGAAGATCTTTTTGGGCATCCTATCCTCCTCCATTCTCTATAGGTGAGCTAACCAGCTTATCCTTTGCCCTTTTATCCATTTTACTATATTTTCTCCTTTGGATAAAGTTCAACCTTGAATAAAATTCTGTATTTGGATGTCCTTAAGAATTGCTTTCGCGAACTCTGGGTATCTTCCTTTTTACCCTTACCCTTACCCTTGAGACTGGATTAGTCGTGGTGGCACGGATAATGAATAAATCCAGAGGGACAACAGTGATTACGTCAGGCAGTAACCTATAACGCAAAGTGCTCTGCTGTGTCAAAATTAAGGTTTGGCTGTACAAGTAGCTAGCTTGAATCTGAGTTAGTCGTGGTGGCACTGCTAGAGAATAGATTTAGAGGGAGAACAGTGATTAGGTCAGGCAGTAACCTGTGACACAGAGTGCTCTGCTGTGTCAGAATTAAGGTTTAACTGTACCAGTAGCTAGCTTGAATCTGGATTATTCGTGGTGTTATTGCTAGGGAGTAGATTTATATGGAGAACAGTGATTAGGTCAGGCAGTAACCTGTGACACAGAGTGCTCTGCTATGTCAGAATTAAGGTTTAGCTGTACCAGTAGCTAGCTTGAATCTGGATTATTCGTGGTGGTATTGCTAGGGAATAGATTTATATGGAGAACAGTGATTAGGTCAGGCAGTAACCTGTGACACAAAGTGCTCTACTATGTTAGAATTAAGGTTTGGCTCTACCAATAGCTAGCTTGAATCTGGATTAGTCGTGGTGGTATTGCTAGGGAATAGATTTAGAGGGAGAACAGTGATCAGGTCAGGCAGTAACCTGTGACACAAAGTGCTCTCTTATGTTAGAATTAAGGTTTGGCTGTATCAGTAGCTAGCTTGAATCTGGGTTAATCGTGGTGGCACTGCTAGAGAATAGATTTAGAGGGAGAACAGTGCTGAGGTCAGTTAGGCGGTGGACTGTGACGTGGATTTCTCCAATACATTATTTGCATAAATTATATGAATGTTACTTAATATACGTGCGAAATGTGTTACTGTGCTCAGCTTTCATGCTAGTGTGCACTGTTGTTTCAAAACTCCAGGAAATACCTCAAAATTCTAGTCGCCAGATGGGTGATGTGAAGCAATTCCCGTTCCTGGGACCTATATATATGTCACGCAGCTCTACAAAATTTTAGCCGCCTCCGGGAATTTCTGCACGACTGCCTGAGTGTAACCCTTGTTTTCCCAGGAAGCGTATGAGATTCAAATTCAGTAAGCCCAAAATTAACTAGTCCTTCCTCACAACCAAGACCTTGGCAAACCCTTACAAACATTTGGTGGTGGTGATGGTTTTGGTGGTGGTGGTGGTGGTGGTGGTGGCGGCGGTTTTGGTGGTGGTCGTAGTGGTGGTGGTGTTGGTGGCAGATGCTACCCTCATTGAAACTAATAGCCTATAATATATAGTTCTTGATCATGGCTTGTAGACCAGTGTCATATTTTTCACTCAGTTACCAGGCTGTTGCAAGGTCATTTATCTTGCAGCTTGACTCTCAAAGTGGAAACTAACGTAAAGCCTCCCCTGACTTTGACCCTTTACCCGTCTACTCTAATCTCCCTCACGTTTCTGCTTGTTTTAGAAAATTTGGGGCAGAACACTTTTGTTACAAATTGTGACTTACGGATTCTTTCCGCAGGATAAAGCTAAGGCTTCTTTCTTGAAATACGCTAAGGGGATCATCAAATCTGCAGATATTTTGGTCCGCTTGCCAAAGTTAATAACACTTGATGAATCCCAGTACTAAAGAATTATTCAAATATGTAGCTTTCCATTGTTCTATTTCGTCTCTGCGTTATTTTCTGCGTTTTGCGTCATTTGGTAGAAATCTGGGTGACCCTTCTAAATTTTAGAATATACTTCTGAATCTGGGGACCACGGTAGTACAGTGGTTAAGGTGCTGTGCTACAATTCGGAAGGTCGCTGGCTCGATCTCAGCTGGTGTCAGTGGATTTTTCATTGACATAAAATCCTTCTGATCGTACTATGGCCCTGTGGTCGACTCAGCCTCTCACAGAAATGAGTACGAGGAGTATTTTCTGGGGGTAAAGACGGCCGTTGCGTAAGGCTGACAACCTTACCACCATCCTGTGCCGTTGTCCCGAAATCTGGGAACCTTAACCTCCTGGAACCCTCTGGGCCACTCCAGGCCTGCAATAGGACTGCTCTACCTTTACCTTTTACTTCTGCATCTAGACATAATCTACTGTCCGCGTCTTTTGGAAACCAAGACACATGCCATGTGTGTCCCCAGGCGGGAAAACACGACAAGGTAACGTTTTCCCTTTGTGTCGTTCAGATTTCGTAATCAAGAATGAATTATGGCATGACCCAGAGATTTTTGACCCCGTGACGTAATCTCGCTGGAATCAGCTGCTTGAATTTCATCCAATCTTCATGGCATCAAAGTAACCCAATTCTCTACCCATGTTTCTGGCTTCTGGTTCCGATTAAAGTTCCTGCAGGAAAACAGTGCCTACGTTTGGGTTAACCGCTGACGGTAAGCGGCAGACTGAACCCCACATATTCCGAATAAGTAGACTGCCTTAGCAGGATTTTTTTTCTGAAACATCGTGCAGGACATTAAAACCAGAAGATTAGGATGGGCAGGTCACATAATAAGAATGGAAGAAGAAAGGATTCCAAAAAATGGATTTAAACGGAAACTTCTATACCACAAGACCACTGGGAAGACCAAGAACCGGATGGGCGGATGTGGTCCAGAGGGATGCATTACATCTGCTGGGGATAAGAGGACGGAGGACGAGAGCTGAATATAGGGATGAAGGGAGGCGTCTTATGGGGGAAGCCAAGGCCCGGAAGGGGCTGTAGTACCATATATGGAATGGAATGGAACGATTAATAATCCAGTCGTTTCTTAACTTCGAATTGAGAGAGGTGCGCCTTAATGAGAAACGCTCAAGTGCTTCTACTCTTCATTTATCTACATAATGTAATATGGTGTAATTAGGAGACTGGCTTTCACCTCAGAATTTATTTTGCGGAGAACGGAAGTGGGGAGCGGCCCGTTCTCTCTTTTATTACAAGTACACCTTGTAACTTGAGTCAGTTTTGTCTTTTGCGTGCGAGTTGATAATTTTGTGTTTTATCTCGGTTAGAGATGGGTGTAACGTTGACTGAATACCCCATTTAAACGGGACATCTAACAAAGGACGACCAGCGAAAAGGGGTAAACTTAATCGGAATGAAAGTGTGAAGTAATACTTGTTTAGAGCGTGGTTCGTCCGTTTTCGAGCTTTCAAAGCGGCACATTTGAGATGTTTGTTTTTCTTTGATACTGTGCTCCGTCGTTTGTTGTTTGTTCTGGGTGTTGAACCCGCCTAGTGTCCTTCAGGGGTCGGTGGTGCAATAAATGTCCGTCTGTGTAAACAATCAGCTGTAGAGAAAAGTCTGATTTTACCTATTTGTCGAGCAGACGAAAGAACAGCAAAGTAGTGTAGTGTATCAGGGACAGCAGTGAAGGGGAAAGAAATGAGAGAGCTCAATCGAATACCTGTGCATGCCGCAGGCAAGGCCACTCCTGGAAGAACCGAAAGGCCCTCTGATAATTGTGGTCTGTTCGTGATCAAAAGTAGAGCCCTGGACTTCCATGCTAAAAAAGAAAGTTGTCCCACTTTGTACAGTCATCCTGTGACATCACTTGAAGACGCGATATACAACGGAGAGAGATACGTCTGATGTTACAGATAGGATCGTAATGTTTCTTCATCTTGTTCTTCTTGTGGCTGTACAAAACTTGGTGAGTTATGGCCTGCTAAACAATTCTATTCCGCGCTTCTCTAACCATAGCCAGCTTACTCCAGTTGTGAATCTTTATTTTTCCCAGATTAGTTCTGAGGCAATTATTATTATTATTACTACTACTACTTACTGCAATTGAGTGCACTTGGTGGCAGTAGTCCAGACATTAGTACTAACAAAATGAAAAAGAATAAAATGTATGTATACGAAACAATACAAAAACACAGTAAACACATTACAAAAACACCCGCACTTGTTAAAACATCCACACATACACACACACAATTACTTACTTACTTACTTACTCCATGGTGCAGAGTCCTTCTTGAGAAGCCAACTGGTTTGCAGCTAGTCAAGAAATTCCCCGCATTTCATGGAACCCGAAGGTTCATTACCATACTCACAAGCGTCCGCCACCTGTCCCTATCCTGGGCCAACCCAATCCAGTCCACATACCC
>Ga0123352_10016377_pt1 | contig 11809 bp, 6 predicted proteins | sample TergutLab28metaG_FD_89700 | JGI IMG/M metagenome (GOLD analysis project Ga0123352, IMG submission 89700) | Labiotermes labralis P1 segment gut microbial communities from Petit-Saut dam, French Guiana - Lab288 P1 | ecosystem: Host-associated > Arthropoda: Insects > Digestive system > Gut ...
AGTTCGGCCGGGGCGTGATGCTGACCACTCACCCCCTTCTAGTGCCGCGGTCATGGAAGAGTAGAGCTATACCTGTACCCACCCTCTGGGCCACACCGGGCCTGTAACGGGGTCACTTTACCTTTTTTATGACGATCTGTTAATAATTATGTTTAAAGTAAGATTTCTAGTCATAGTGTCTTCGGAAAAGACTTACACATTTCTATAAGTCGTTTGTAAACATCTGTAAGACTTTTTTTATATTTTGTTGACCGTGCATCCTGATATAATGATAGTCGTTTTTACCAACTTGATGCACAAATTATTTATTTCAATACATTTATTACACTCCTCTACATGTTTCGAGCACTATTATGCTCATCTTCAGTAGGACAATTGTATTAGTACAGCATCTGGTAACGTCACTCTCTTTAGGTGACTGTTCAGTACACAGGTTACGAGAGGACTCTCGTAACCTGTGTACCCGTCCGCTTTAACCCCGTGGCCAGAGTCTACAGTAATCTTCAGACAGAAAACTGTGTGGGCCCCTGAGCCAAGCTGACACTTTGGAGGATTGAGAGGTCCCCTAATTCGACCAACGGTTCCCCGTTCGTCCATCCTGCATTGCATACCGACTTAGCGGCAACTGAAACATTACATCATCAAATGTGTCAGCCTGGTGATCAATCAGAACTCCTCGTCTCCCTTCCAAGTCTTAACTCAAACCCCTTCCGGCTCACCCCCGTAGAACAAAGACGGATATAGAGATGCTGAGAGTTTTGGGTCGAGCGGGGGTGGGTGCATATATAATTAATATACTGCCCTCTATCTATATATAGATTGCAAGAGTGGTGAGTGGATTTGTTGGGTATCAGATCTCTTCATCGTTTGCCAATTACGGTTAATTAACAGCGGTCTGTATGCTCTTATCCCCAGTATGAGACGGAGGGGATAGAAACTAAATCCAGCCAAGAGGGGGGTGCAGTGTTTGGATACAAAAAAAAAGAGGTAGAACAGGTGTGTTACGTATATATATTTACTGAAGTGACGTCACGGAAGATTATTCTTTGGGCATCATATGGTCTGCATTTTATTATTAGCATTATTATTATTATTATTATTATCTGGCGGTTTTATAGGGGGATGTAATGTGACCATATAATTGGAAAGTAAACTTAGAACTTGGCTGCTGCATACTGACCCTTAAAACAAACTGGACTTGTAAGACTGATGGATGAGGTTCAGCTGCTTCGATTTACTTTCGGTGTATCGGGGCTTTGTATTGTGGAAACTGATACTTGGTGAAAGGTAAATGGAAATGCGTCATTCTTTATTCCAGTTTTGGACCTTTGTAACAGGAATGGCAATCGATATGTCATTTCGTATCGATATTGCCGAATATTATATCGAAATTGGGGCCGAGATAGCGTAGTCGGTATAGCGACTCGCTACTGCCTGGAAGGTCACGAATTCGAATCCCGGTGCTGGTGAATTTTCCGCACCAATTCAGACCGGCCCTGGGGCCCACCCGGCCTCCTATGCAATGGGTACCGGGTCTGTTTCCCGGAGGTAAAGCGGCCGGAGCGTGGAGTTGAACACCCACTCCATCTGGCGCCGAGGGTAAAGAAAAAGTAGAGTTATATTTTCCTTGCCCGTTCTAGGGTGACCTTTACCTTTACTTTAGCTTTCTATCTATATCGAAATATTTTATTCGGTTTAGGGATATTTAAATCGTTCGATACGTTAGTCAGTTCCTATTAAAGATTGTAATTGCTTGTTTTTTTATCGTAACCTGTAGTGTCAGACGTACAGTCTGTACATAATAACCCAGTAAAGGTTTCATAAACTTTCGCAGTGAATTACTTCCGGTTTTCTGAAGCTCTCTTTCACATAATTAAAAGCACTTTAACGGTGCTAGGACATTATGCGATATACCTGTGAGTACTCTGAATCCGTATCGATAACAAGCAATAAGAACAATGCCGTGGTTTCTAATCAATACAATATGCTTAATTAACAATTACTTTGGTTGTGATCAGCTTCAAAGAACGACAGATTTGATTCATATTATACTTTTGTTTTGTAAATAAGGCCCAATTCTATTAAAGGTGTTTACAAAATGGAAGCTTCGATAAGGGGGTAAATATTTTAAAGCGAATTATCTTTTATTATTCATGTTTATTTTAAAATTGAATTTAATCGGCTGTCTCATCAGTATTAGTGAATAATTCATGTTATGTAATATTTAATATTTATGACTAAATGGATGCATGGAAAATATAAGTGCTTTGCTTCTGAAGTGGGTTGAGCAACAGCACCTTCTGTTCTTGCTGTGCACTGACGATGAAAGTTGACTCTGACATAATACGTCACATACATATTTATGCTTATATTTATTTTGTAAAATCGTTTGCACTCTAATTTGTTGCTAATGGAAACGCCGGGTATGTGTATGAGTTCAGGACGGAGCAGGAAGTAAGCACAGTTTTCTTTTTCGTGAACCCATTATCGGGTTAGATTTTGGGGAAAGCATAGAAAATGGTTTCATTGTAGCACTAAGGTAGGTTTGGTGTGAGACGGTTGTACATTAAATCAGAAAAGAAAATATCTACGTACGTACGTTGTGGTGTATAAAGGAATTTACATATATACATACATATACATAAATTTGCATTCATACATACATACATACACATATAGATACATACATACATATGCACATACTCGCATATATACATACATACAGATATACATACATAAATACTCGTACGTACATACATACACGTACATACGTACATACATACATACATACATACTCGTACATACATACACACACACACACACACACATGCATACATACATACATACACGCATACTCGTACATACTTACATACATACATACTCGTACATACATACACACACACATACATACATACATACGCCGTTTGGTATTGTTACATTACACTTCACTTTTCTTTCACTTCAATCAGTTTTTAAATTTTTACTTACAGGGTTGTTTGTTTGTGTTGTTGTTGTTGTTGTTTTCGTCGTCGTCGTTGTTACTCTCGATATCATTACGCTATTTCCGTAATTGGCCTTGTACTGCCGGGTCTGCATGTTTATACCTGAATTACATTAACAAGAAGTGTTGATATTTTCATGGTAAGGTTATGTCACCTCATTCTCTTTCAATTTCACGACTGTAGTATCATTTACGCTCTTTGTTTCCTGACGTGATTTGTTCTTTTTGTTTTATTTCTGTGGATTGTTATTTTATCTGTCCTGTTTAACGTTTCTGTGCAGTGCCCTTGAGTGCCCTTATGACTGCTGTACCATCACATTAATTAAAACGGACTTTTATTATGACAGCTGCTACCATATTTATATAATCGCTCCGAAAGTTTGACTCAAGCGACAACATATCAGACTTATATACGGGAGATGTCTGTTAAGGATCCCAGATGGTAAACCAACTCTCCTCACCAAGGCGTCCAGCAGTTTTTTCCACTCCTGCAGATAAGTTTTAACAAAGTGTTTAAAATTGGGTTAGAACCTCCTTTTTGCACAATTTTCCTGCTTGTGCAATAATTTTCCTTTCGATGCTACACAGAACCCTGCACACCTCTTGAGGTCAACTTCAGGATCTGAGTCATAAAAGCGTTCCGAATCAGAAAGAACATGCAAAATTGGGTCTCATCCTAACGTGCAACAGATCTTCGTCTCATTCTGTGGATGAAATTGAAAATAGTAATAAATGAAAAGTACTCAGGTAAAATGTTTCTGTTGACTTGACATTAAGATATGTTCCACATTGTCACCCTAAGCATCAAAACACCACCTTTTACATCTGTTAGTCCAGTACATAGATGGCATATGTTTGTAAACATTGTGCTTTATATAGGCTGAGCATTCTAAATGCTGTACAGCGACGCATCTCGTTATTCGAGTTCTTGATTACATATCACATATTTTATATGTACTCAGAGATAAGATTTTCTAGCGTTGAAGCCCGGAGATCTGGGTGGCCAGTTTTATGGTCGAATACGACTGATTATTCGACTGAGAATCTATGATCGAATTAGTTTTACAGATGTGCTAAGATATGTGTTGATGGGTGTCGTTTGGAAAATGTATTGTAAATTGAGCAACTTAGTTTCATCTTAAATATCTTTTTAAATCTTGAAATATCGATAAAATCACAAGAGTTCAGACTTGTAATTACAATTATATGGAATTTCTGACTGGAGTGACTTAATTAATGATCCTAAAACCATAAAATTTGAGATATATTCGTGAATCTCCCTGTGTAATGTGAGCTACTGGTGGCATTGTTCAATAAGTCATGAACAACTGCATGTAAAGGTGTCCTGTCCATGAACCAGACGCAAAACCTTTGTCTCTAAGGCTTAAAATACAGACACGTCATAGGAAAAACATTTGAACTGAAGTAAAGTGCCAAGTGCTTATCTTTCTTAAAATTTGTCATGTTTCCAAAATTCACTACTGCCATACAATCGGAAGTGCCCAAAATTTTTTAAAAGTCTCTGAGCTAACCCAAAATTCTGGGCACCAGAATTTCAGAATTTTGACACGATACAAGTTCAAAAATAAAAATCCAGGCGCGTTTAACTACTTAGTCACCCGAGCTACCATGCGCCCTATATTTGTGCCCCCCCCCCTAAAACTATAATCCTCATCATTGTCGTCCTCATTATTTGCTGCATTGGAATGGATTTAAGGGTCCAGAGCTGCGACATTGTCCCTGAACGGAAAATCTCACGGGTCTCTCCAGCATTTACCGTCATCTTGCCCGCATTTAACAAGCAGCTTGTGGCCCACAACTTCACGAACCATGCCTAATTCTAGGAATGTGGCAATAACTGTATATCCGTAAGTCACGATATTAAGTAGAGTAAAGTATTTTTAATTTAATGTTGACGCCAATCCATATTAACTCATCTGTTCTACAGCGTATCAAAATCAAAACTGATTGCTTCTTCCGTCCCTCCAAAGAGGCACTCATTCCTTCACTAATCCATCCATCATCTCTCTCCAACCATCTTTCCACCAAGACGAAACCACAGCGTTGCTCCCTAGCCAATCCATGGTTGTTTTACTGCCACGTTGGGTCCAATTAATAAATTAAGCCTTTCCCCTGACATTCCTAGGCAGTCCCGCTGCTTCTCTATGCCTTCTCCTTATAGAAGAGCGCTGGAACTCCTTATGAATTATGCAGTACCGCAGCACCAACAAGCAGCCACCACTGTACTTTCGATGTAATGCCTCTGCTTCAGATTCTCGGCCAGTAATTTTGAAGACCTACAGACTGACGTAAGAAAGAACCAAGAAGAAGAAGGTTATCTATATGTCGCCTCAGGTGCAGTAGCTCAGTTAGTATAGTGACTAGACTCCTCGCTGGAAGACCGGAGTTCTGTTTTCCGCAGACGCAGGAGTTTGTCTCTTCTACACGAAACCGCTCCGCTACCCAACCATGTTCCTTCTCAGTGGGATAAACGGCCAGGACGCGATCTTGCTACCCAAAACCGAGAATGAAATTCACCCTCTGAATTATGTTCAAGGAAAAAATCGCTGTGTATCTCGAGACTCATAAGAAAACGCCCAGAACTCTTGGTGAACAAAATCCAACTTGCAGTGTCCATGAATGCTGCAGCAAGCCGTGTCTACAGTAACGGTTCTGCCTGCAAGTTGAATGGATTAAACGCAACGAAACGCTGTCTTACTCTTTTAAATTCTGCTTGCTTTGTCGATCATGAGCCCCGCTATTTCTTGTACACCAAACACTTTAACTCTTAAAGCTTATTAGTTACATTAAGTATCACCGTCTTTGACAATAAACAATTCTACATTTTGCTCACAGATTGCATTTTTGTAATAATATAAACAGCCAACTAGATGTAACAACAATAGTTTTATTAATAATTTCAATCAGATCAACATGTTTCGAGCGATAATTTCGCCCATCCTCAGGAGCACTAGACTGTGTTTACAGCTTGTGGTATAAAGCACCGACGATGCTGTCTGCTGGCAGACGGTGCATTATACCACAAGCTGTAAACACAGTCTAGTGCTCCTGAGGATGGGCGAAATTATCGCCCGAAACATGTTGAGCTGATTGAAATTATTAATAAAAGTATTATTGTTGTATCTAGTTGGCTGTTTATATTATTGTATCAATGATGCACTTTCACACAAACCTCAAACATCAAATGAAATTTTAGGTTTTGTATGGATATAAGAATGAACATAAATTATGATATTCTTGTACAACAGTAACTAATTAGTTGTTATAGTAGCTGGTTTTATGCTCGGTGCAAACTGAAATTGTAAGTAAAATTTAGTTTAAATTTTTATCTCTAACTCTGTCCAGTTGTAAATGTAAATGTGACTCAGTCTAGATCCTCACTTTATTTCCTAATTTATTTTCAGTCTTACGTTTTCGGTCCTGTATTTATACTCGGAATTTGAATAGAAATTGAGTGGATGTATTTATTGTCAGAGCTAACACTAACGTTTGAACGTCATTCATTCATTTGTCGTCTGCTGCATGTTTCGGCCATTTCTGTACACCATTAGATATAATTTACAACTGCCGAAACATGTAGACGACAATTATGTTTAGTGTTCAGAGTGTTTTCTTCACCTTGATAATAAATACAAGCATCGATTAAAAGACACAACGGGCTGACGATTCCAAAATTTACACTGTTATTTGATTAGCACAAGAACAAAGCCAGATTTTTATAAATATATATTTATCAAACTATAACGTGACTACGAAAGACGTCTTGTGTCAGATGAATACTAACATAACTGGTGTTAAGTCAGATTCAGTGTGCAGTTCGATATACACTTCAATCTACTCTAGAACCGGCAATCACTCGACAGCTGTTCGAGTTTTGAAGAGGTTTCCTCAGAATTAAAGTTGCTTGGTGGTTCTGTTCTCCTGCATTAATTGCAGCGAATGAAAGTTTGGTTGAAGAGGTAAAGGGGTGAGGTTTGTAAAAGGTTCAAGTATAGGAGAAAGAGGGATGAAGTCCTACCAAAGACATTTGTGTTAATTAAACTCGAATAATTCCCAATTTACTGGTGCATGGTAGAAACCAGTTATTAACTTTCATAACTACATAGTATAAAGATTTGAACAAAATTTTACGGTAAAATTGTACCTGTAATTTTGTACAAGTCTGATGTGAGACAAGAAGGAAAATAGTTGTCTCTGAAGCGTGTTAATTTTGGGATATTAAAGACTTTTACTGGCTGGAGGTTTTGGTGTTACGATTAATATTAGCTTGCGGTTATTTTTTCAAATAATTATAAATTCCCGAAAAAGAGTGAAATGTCGAATTGTACAGTAAATCAGTCACGAAATTTTTATATGTCGTGTACCGTAACTAAATATTTTTCAATGATTGTACTCAAACCAGTGGAATTTCTCACCCACAGAATACTATATTTATTTATTGTGTTAATGTTAAACAACAAAATGTACACTTTTCAAATTAATGTTTTAATTCCGTTCTTCGTGTGTTCTAAATGTTTCGCATATCATGTGCTCTTCATCAGGAAGATCATTTGTAGATGCAGTTCTTTATGATATGCGTTTCATGCATTTGTGTGAACAGTCTGGCAGGTGGAAATAAGTGCTAGATACTCTATTATCTGTTTGCAGAGCTGAAACAAATTCTTGGAGTCCAAACTTTAAAAATGAAGGCCAGATTGAAAGAATTTTGACATGGTTTTTTTATAACACAGGGCACGGACGTTACGCCAACGGGGGAATAGAAAATCTAGTTCCATGTATTGCATAATAAATGCTTCACTTGTGGTAGGGACTATGTGGAAGATTAGTTGAATGGCATTGGGTTCGGATCTGAAGTGTTCTTTTTAAAGAATTCGAAGTATTTACGACTTGAAATTATTTTGTGACCAATCCTCTTATATTGTAGTGCACTTAAGTAAATACTGCATAAGCGCCTCCCCCCGCCCCCCGCCTTTCCCAAATAGATCTACCAGTAAAAGCAGTTCAACAATTCTTCTTGAACTGCGACCCTTCACGATTGGACCTATATTTTGTACCGTGACGTAAGCAAATAATTATCAATATACGCTGCGTAACGTAGCACAGTGGCTAAGGTGATGTGCTACAAATCGGAAGGTCGCTGGTTCGATCTCCTCTGGTGTCAGTGGATTTTTCATTGACATAAATACCTTCCGATCGCACTATGGCCCTGGGGTCGACTCAGCATCTAACAGAAATGAGTACCAGGAGTATTTCCTGCAGGTAGATTCTGACAACCTTACCACCATCCTGTGCCGTTGTCACGAAATCTGGGAACCTTAACTTTCTGGAACCCTCTGGGCCTGTCCAGGCCTGTAATGTGACTGCTTTTACCTTTTACACGCTGCGTAACATCCCGGAAGAGCGAAGATCTCATTTGCACCGCGTGGGTAAAGTGTGAACTCTACGTATAGTTATTTAACGACGCCGTCTCAACTCGGACTAGAAGTACATAACGTCGGATTATTGGCTTGTAGTGACTAATATATTGGAAACACTGTGCAAGGAAGCAGTTGTGGCCTGAGTTCCAGACACAACCTACAAAATAAACGATTTAAATTTTAAAAAATTCCAGTTGTATTCCAGAAGGGATAGTCCGGTAAATGGTACGAAAAATCCATAGAGGATTAGAGGAGTAAATTAAAAATGGTGTCTGACCTACATTAACCCACGTCCCACAAGAGCAGTCTGCGGTTGTAACACTTGTAATAATTGTATAGACAATGAATTATCGCAATGTAAACGCTCTGCAGGAAGTATCGATTTCCTGAAGTAAAAAAGCTTTTATTTCAAAATTATATAATCTGCGATGCGACACTGACCCATCATTTGTCGGCAGTAATTGAGGAAAATCCTTCGACTGCTCCGGTTCCCGACTGAAAATTTAACCGGGTCCCTCTTAAACGCCTTTCACGTTTGAAGAGTTTCATTGTAGGTTTGTTTTCAAAACTATTATTCTGTTTTAGTCTGACCTCTTCTACCTTCCCATTGTAGGTAAAGGTAAAAGGTAAATCAGTCCCATTACAGGCCCCAGGTGCCCAGAGGGTTCCAAAAAGTTAAGGTTCCCAGATTACGTTACAATGGTCCAGGATGGTGGTAAGGTTGTCAGCCTTAAGCACCGACCGCTTTTTACCCCCAGGAAATACTCCTGGTACTCATTTCTGTTAGAAACTGAGTCGACTCCAGGGCCATAATGCGATCGGAAGGATTATATAAATGAAAAATTCCAATGACACCATCTGGAAACCAACCAGCGACCTTCCGATTTGTAGCACAGTACCTTAACCACTGTCCTACTGCTGTCCCCTCTCATTGTAGGTGTAGAAGATTATTTTTGCACCTGTTCACACTCAATGACATACACACACACACACACACACACCACACACACACACACACACACACACACACTTGGTGAGAATCCTCTGGACGAGGTTTCAGCCCGGTACAGAGACCCCTCCCTGAAATTACGCAACGTTCACAAGAAATGGTCATCCAAGCCCCAGGCGGGATTCGAACCCGACCCCTGCCTGAAATTGCGCAACGTTCACAAGAAATAGTCATCCAAGCCCCAGGCGGGATTCGAACCCGCAATTCCAGCAAGCGAGTTTCCGCAGGCCTACACCTAAAGTTGTCCGTACATGAATTAAAACAAATGCGAGAAAACATATGATTGCTTGCTACCATTCGGTCCTGAATCCTTTTTGTCCTCTTCTGCTATCTAAAACGTTAGGATTAAAATACACAGAACCGTAATCTCGTCCGTTGGTTTATGTGGCTGTGGAACTTGGTCGATCACGTTGAGGGAGGGAATATGATTAGGGTGTTCGAAATTAGGGCATACGAGGGACCAAGTTAGAGGTGACTGAAAGAAACTGCGTAATAAGGAGTTTCACTGTTTGCACCCCTCACCTAATGTATGTGTTACTCGAGTTACAAAACCCAAATGAATGACAGCGGTGGTCCATACTACATGAGGTGCTGGTGGGTCTTTTGGGGAAAATCCGTGGAAAAGCGAACAGTTCGAAGACATATGCGTACATTGGAAGATAATATTAAAAGGGATCTTGCAATAAATAAAATCTGGACGTTTATTGGATTGATCTGGTTTATATGGTGGGCAGCTGCAAACGCGGTATGTACATTCATTTACAATCAGTTGTGCTGAATTTTCCGGTTAGCAGTAGAACTGTTAGCGTCTTAACGAGGATTCTGATTCACGGATTGAGGCAGCAAGAAGACACAACATTGCATTTAAGGGGTATATTGTGAGGCTTATGTTCTACAGTTGACACCAATATTTTGATATTGTGTCCCTGACAGTGGTGCGGGTGTCATAAAAACGTAAATCTAAGTAGAAAAATAAGTCTGAATTATTTGTCATGTTGACTGTGTCAAAAAACCATATGTCTGCAATTTAATCTAATTACTGTTTTACAAGAATTCGCGGAATGCCGTTTTCGTGTCTTCAGGACAAGATATGAGGATGGAGAAATTACTTTGTCCCTCTCCTTACAGACCTGAAGAAAAACATATCTTCACGCGAAAGATCTGTGTTAAGATTCCCAATGCAGTTTTCTATCATCTATCTAAACATCTATCTATCTTTCTATCTATCTATCTATAATCTATATATCTATCTATCTATCTAATCTATCTATCTATCTGTCTATCTATCTATCTATCTATCTATCTACCTATCTATATACTTATCTATCTAATTATCTAATCCATCTATCTATCTGTCTGTCTGTCTGTCTGTCTGTCTATCTATCCATATATCTATATAATATTAATAACTCTATGGTCAGAGACACTTATATTTTTTCATTGTGATGTGACGAAATTGTTGATGTCATTCTGTTCAGAACAAAAAATTTAATTAAAATGCAGTTAAGTTGATTAATGAGCTTTGGAGGGATGACGTGAAAATAAATGAAGTTATCAAAAAAAATTGCATGTTGGTCTGAAAGAATGTGGTGGGATCATTGTGGAAATGGCGGTCAGTAATTGTGGGAGGATGTAACAGGGCACGAATTCTGAAATACTGCTCAGAAGGCAGTAATGCTAACAAAACGAAAAATGTAACTTGACCGTTTTCTGTCTCTTTAATATACAGGGTGTTGACTAAAACTCCTAGCAACATCGCAGCACTCTATATATTCACATGTAACGTCTTCCAATTTATCCAGTTTTGTACAATCTTCGTATACAAATTAAATTAACACAATATTAATGTTTTTATTAATTTTTCGACATATTTAGACCATACCAAGTTTATCTTCAGGGAAATTCACATTTAGTGCACGAAATGCAGGATCTCCGTTTTATGACCCTGCGTCAGCCTGATGTAACCTCTGAACTAGCCTAGGCTTGGTCGCTTTTATAAATATGCTCGCACCGTCACACTTTGAAAATCGATGTGTTACATAATGAGGTCTGTGAAAACTGTGTTTTTAGAAGCGTTAATTGCCTTATTTCAGTTCTATTCACCTGTAAGTAATGCCTTTTTTTCCGTTAAACTTTAGACGCCTAACGTCAACTATAGTTCAATTACCGCACCGCTAACCTCTAAAGTTGCATTTTATATATTTATTCAACAAATATAGGTACCGAATATTTTAAACTTGGTGTATACTGTCCGTTTTTTTCTCTTCAAAATGCAGTTTGTTTCATAATTCTAACGTATTTGGTTCCTGTATTATTCACATTTTATATACAGGGTGTGCTAAAATTAAAAAAATAATTCCG
>Ga0123352_10016379_pt1 | contig 11809 bp, 9 predicted proteins | sample TergutLab28metaG_FD_89700 | JGI IMG/M metagenome (GOLD analysis project Ga0123352, IMG submission 89700) | Labiotermes labralis P1 segment gut microbial communities from Petit-Saut dam, French Guiana - Lab288 P1 | ecosystem: Host-associated > Arthropoda: Insects > Digestive system > Gut ...
CTTCAAACTCTTGTGAAACTGGGTTTCACGGTGTTGGAACATCCTGCATACAGTCCCGATCTCGCCCCCTCGGACTACCATCTTTTTGGTCCACCTAAAGAGGCCTTAAGGGACCGTCGATTCACCTCAGACAAGGAAGTGAAAGAAGCGGTGCATGAGTGGCTTGCTGCTCAGCAAAAGACATTTTTTTCTGAGGGCATCCAGAAGCTTCTGGAACGCTGAAACAAGTGCATTGCAAAGCACGGGGACTATATTGAAAAATGATATAATTGTAAGGTCTCTGCTGTTGTTGAAATAAATTATAAAAATTGTGTGCGGATACTTATTGACTAACTCTAGTATTGTGACTTGACAAACAAGAATAACGCAACAGCTATTAAATTGGAAGCATGTATTGTAATGTATTATGCTACTTGTGAGCAAATTATGACTTAGTTAAGTTACTCGACTCCCTACGAAGTTGACGGTCCGGGGATCGAATCCCAGTGGGGGTGAGATTTCCTGCACGCGTTCAAACCGGCCCTGGGGCTCACCCAGCCTCCTGTACAGTGGATACCGGGTCTCTTCCCCTAGGGGTATAGTGGCCGGGACGTGGCGCTGACCACCCATCTCAATCTAGCGTCGAAGTCAAAGAGTAGAACTATACCTTTACTCCCCCTTCGGCCTTCAAGGCCTGTTCGAGGGTGAAATTTACCATTTTGCCACAGTTATGTTATTTACTGTTGAATGTAATCTTTTAATTGAACTCAAAAACCACTCATTTACGGACATATGTTTATGTGAACTTTTCTTTTTATTTGAAGAATTCGCTATTGAAGTATACCCAAGCATTTTGTATGTAACCTGTATAAGCTCCATCTTGATATTATCTTCCCGTCTTCTTCTGGCTTTATTAAGCCGTTTTCGTCAGAGTTGTTCCAACATTTGTCCTATCTCCGTTACTTGGCACATGCCAATGCCGCCAAACCTTCCTCTATTTTACTCTCGTAATACTACAGGAGATTACATAAATCACCATTTTGTCTGCTGTGTAATATCCAAAATTGCTCCCGTATTTCGTGTTTTTAGGGCCAGACATTTTCATGATCACTTTCTAACCCTTGTGATTTATGCCATTCGCACAGGGACCGACGGCGATTTACACCTATGGAAGACAATTAACAAAATTAATGTTTTTGTTCCTGGTACTTTAATTGGTGTTGTGATAAGTCAATGCGAAGACAGAGTATGCATTCATTTTCATTAGTTGTATAATACTTTATTTCTATTACAATAAATTCAACAGAGACAACCATAGTAGGTATGGTACTGTAATTTGTATCTTTTCGTGGAAAGAAAAACCAACTTAATGCACAATTTATCTTCAGTATATTTCGTAAAACACCTCTACATGTTTCGGGCATATCTATAGCCCATCATCAGGAGGTACACCGTACGTATACAGAAATTGGAACTCAACCAGGACAACAGACAGTCATCTAAAAAGAACAATAAGTACCAATTGTTGTAAACATACAGTATACCTATTGATGATGGGCTATAGATACGCCCGAAACATGTAGAGGTGTTTTACGAAATATACTGAAGATAAACTGTGCCAAGTTGGTTTTTCTTTACACGAATATATCGAGATGCACCACCAACAAAACATAAAATTTGTATCTTTTCTTTACCCGTTCGAGATGGATCCAGAAAAACTGTCAAGTTTACACCGTTTGTGTTTCGCTTCGTCTTCGGTCTTTGTAGGGGAATGTTTTGACATGACATGGAAGAGGGTCAGAGTCAACTGCTGCCCTATCACGACACACTACTGTCAATAAAACACTTGCATCTGCCGCTCGACGCCACCACCTATATTACATTGCAAGAAACGAATATGAACCTTCCAAGCATCTGAAATTATACTGAATCTAACAACGCAGCTTGATATGCTGGCATAATTGACTCTTCAGCAAGGTCGATGAGAGAACTTCACATCGCGCTTGGGTTAGTGCTTGGGTTAGTGTTATCAGTAGGATACTTACTGTTATGGAAGTTCTGTGTGAATGTAATGTTATTCGGCTTACATGCAACTGACAATTTGCAGATAAGATTTATTACAACGTCTTGGGATGATATATATCGATATAAAATTTACTGCAACCTGTTTCTGCCCATACTTGTAGCCACCGTCAATACATACACACAAAGGTTATGCTTCGTTATGAATATGTAACAATTTTCAAGACAAAAATAAAATGTACATTACAATATCTTCGTATGCAATAGGCGGTCGTGTAGACTAACCAAATATATAATATGAAATATACAGGATTCAATTTTTTAAAATTATTTGCGTGCAAGTATGTTTCCAAATTAGTAGAAAATCTCACAATTTGGAGTGAGTTTATATATATAAAGAGAAGTTATTATTTTTTTGGAATATGAAGCTAGTAAATATAAAAGCAATGATGAGGCTCGCTCTGTATACTGTTATATTCACTGGCTTTGTATTAAACAAATCTTGACCTGTTTTAATATATATGCTCATTATATCTTCCCAGGCTTTCTACTAAATTGGAAAGAAGATGCTTTTACACAAATAGCTTTCATTGATTTATTTACCTATATTTTATGTTGTATATTTTGTACGTGACTTCCCACTGCGTACGAAAATATTATAATTTAATCTGGAATGTACATTTTACCTTTACTTTAGATAATGTTATATATGCCGAACTAATCATGACCTTTGTGTGTACTCCCTGATGAAGGCTACATGTGTCAGCCGCAAAATGTTGGAATAACTTCTATTTTAATGTATATCAGTCCAGTAAGGTGAAAGAGATCTTATCTGAAATCTACATGTATATTACCCCTGCTGTTTTACGCATAACAGGGTGAGAAAGATTCAGTTTAGTTACTTGTCTCGCTGTTAATTTGTAGTGATTCTTTTGTTGAATTCACAACGCGAGCTCTGAGGGAGAGTTTGAGGGATTTCCAAGGGAATAGGGAAAGTTCTTCAGCTTCTCTGTGCTTATCACTCTGTTAATAACTCAGGAAATTATCCGTCACAACATGTATCATTCTAATATTTATGAACTATAAGTACAATGTCAGGGAACATTTTATGACTTTTGAAACCGAACGCTACTTGTACTCTGCACTACGGAGTTTGTTTAAAAATGTCTTCAAGCATAAGAAACGTTACGTATGTGGTTAGATTTGTTTCTGTTTATGTACCTGTCTGTAGCTCAGAGTAACTTAGAGCGGTGGGCCCAAACATGCAGATGTACTTACACTGCAGTTGTGAGGTTCCGCAGTCAGCAAACACTGCACCAGACTACTCCACTCGGGAAATTACAGTCTTTCCTTAGCCAACACAGCACACTGCATACTTATTTTTTACGGTAGTGTACTTTGCTCAAACAGAAGCAAACCTGCAGCCATGCTCAGCCCGCGTACACTGTCATACATTAGTCCGTGCAGATCGCCAGACCGTGTTATTATACCGAGACGGTTCTTTACTTACTGTACGTCCTGGCGAGTTGCACGTTATTAGGAGGCCTGCCTGTTAGAAATCTCCAGGTCTCCTTCAGAACGGGTATCGACAGGCAAGGATGTTATATTCATATTTTCATTGTTATACCGTGCATGTTGTCAAGTCATTCAATTATTATACCAACTCTTGCACATATATAAAATTTACACATTAAAACATTAAAAACGCTCCGACATGTTTCGGTCCTATGACCATCATAGGGGATGCTAAAGTTACACTATAAAAAGTCACATTAATTTCGCTGTACCACAATACCCAACAGGTACAGCGAAATTAATGTGACTTTTTATAGTGTAACTTTAGCAAGGACGATATAGCTCCCTTATGATGGTCCTAGGACCGAAACATGTCGGAGAGTTTTTAATGTTTTAATGGGTAAATATTATAAATTTTAAATATGTGCAGTAGTTGGTGTAATAATTGAATGTTATATTCAGTTTAGAGTATTATGACTTTCTTGTAAAATGAGCGGATGATACAGCGTGGTTCGTGATCTTATAGTTAAGGACGATGGCAATGGTCGTGTTACAGGTACGATTGTCAATGTATGCACCTACATTACAAGACTTGGAAGGATGTTTTGTGGCTGTTAAATGTGACTGCTTTTTGGTGGACTGTTTATTAAATAACATTGTTTGTTAAATTAAATACAAAGATTGTTTCCTGCCAGTACTGCAGTGTTGACAGATGCAGCCTTCTGTACAGTTTCAATAAAAAATGAATATAAATAATAATAATAAAAACAATAATGTGAAGAAGAAGAAGAAGAAGACACTATTTCAGAGTGTATATGAATCATGACAATATTAATATTGGAAATGTTCTGGAACGAAAGTGTCTTGTTTGACTGGAGATATTTCCTGGAAGTTTCGTATAGATTCATATATTTTACCTTTGCATTAGCTATTTTATGGGCCACTGATAGCAATTAGGCTACGTAAAGTGTGTTTCCGCTGATACCAGTGGCCGTGCGGTCTAAGTCGTGGGTTTGCGGCCGCTCGCTTCTTGGTATTTTGGTAACTGAAGTTTAAGAACCAACTAGATGCTACTTGTGAAGTGAGAGAGAAAACCAACAAGATGCAACAGTTAGATGTTTATTATCAACACTTTCTCAACATGTTTCGGGCATCATTATGCCCACCTTCAGGAGACCAAGACGTGTGTTACTGCACGTGGTGTGCTGCGCTGGTACTGCTGGATGTGGTTGGTAGCGGTTGTGGGGCGCTGTGTTGTAGTGTGCTAGCACTGTGAAGGTTACCTTCGCAGTTCTCGCACACCAGCGCACCACACCACGTGCAGTAACACACATCTTGGTCTCCTGAAGATGGGCATAATGATGCCCGAAACATGTTGAGAAAGTGTTGATAATAAACATCTAAATGTTGCATCTTGTTGGTTTTCTCTCTCACTTCACAATTTGCTCACGACGCAGGGTCACAGAAACCTAAAGCTTAAAAAATAGATGCTACTTGTTGTTTTATTATACTTATGATAGGCTCAACATGTTTCGTGCACTGTTATGACCATCATCAAGAACTCACTACTATAGTGCCGATTACAACATTGGCCGTCCCGTTCTTTAAAGATGGGTAAGATGGCGTTAATGTAAATTATGGTCTTTGTGGTGTATGTTAGGTGCGAATTTTTTCCAAAAACTTTGAACCTAACATACACCACAAAGACCACAATTTACATTAACGCCACCTCACCCATCTTTACAGAACGGAACGGCCAATGTTGTAATCGGCACTATAGTGGTGAGCTCCTGATGATGGTCATAACAGTGCACGAAACATGTTGAGCCTATAAGAAGTAAAATAAAACAACAAGTAGCATCTAGTTGCTTCTTATACTTCAGTTATCACAACGATTCACGGTCCAATGCACATCATATTTGGTGTTTTGGGTTTGAATCTCGCCGGGGTCATGGATATCTGTCTCATGTGACTGCTTTGTGTTGTTAGATAGGTGTCTCTGAACGGAGCTTATCACTTGTCCATAGGAGTACTAGCGAGTGTGGCGTATCCTAATGTGATCGTGAAGTCTGGATAATCTGGAGACCCTTGCCCACTGGGGGCTGTTGCGCTGTGGGAAAAAGAGAATTTTGTTTCCGTTCATTAGGCTGTAACCCACTCCTCTGTTTGGATGTATAACCTACTAACAGCCTGCCTCAGTGGTAACATAGTCATGGTACTTAAAGGAGAGCAAAGCATCACCCGAGGCGTAAAGGAGCATAACAATTTGTTCTTAAATTATTAATCTCTTGTGTCTACCTACAGAACCGATGGATGGAAAAAGCTAACAATGAAGGTAAACACCGCTGAGATCCGAACTTCGGCAAATAAATATTGTGTATTCGCCTTGGGAAACGGTAAATCCTAGTCCATCCAAGAGGCTGTATTCACAGTATAGGAATACAGCAGGTATAGAGTAAATACTGCATCATATCGTACTGACATTTCTCGAATCAACGAATACGCTTCAGTTTCTGACCCTTGTTAGACCTGTTGCAGCATAGAAGGAAATTATGCTAGGGCGGTATATTCTGCTTGTGCTTACGTTCCTTGACAATTCCCAGTGTAGAGTATAAAAGAAGGGGTCGCTACTTTAACTACTCCTTTGGGATTCCTGATAGCCTGTAATCTGTGATGTTATATTCTTATCCCCTCACTTGGCTTGTCGCCATGTTCAAGTATTCTTCTGTCGTCAATCATTTAACATTTATCTATTTCCGGTCGACAGCACTTCAGTCGGCCCTGCTTATTTTAACAGCTTTATATATGGGCCCCTTAACCACCATACGTCACCTCCAATTTCAGAAAACCATCCCATTGCCTCCATAGCAATTTCTTTTTATTCCTAAGTTGCCACCACGGTTTCTGCAGGGGCAATAGGAAGTCCTCGCTGCATTCCGCACAAATGGGCCTTCCCTCTTACTACGTACCTACCGCAGCCTGGACAAACTGGACTCTGTATTCTAGAAATCCACTTTCCACGTACTCAGTACGTTGACTGCTTAATTGTGTTAGGCTACGTCTCAGTTTAATATAACAAAGGATAGTAATTGTTTTAGAGCACTGGTTGTAGAGTCACTTTATCGTCTAAATTTTATGCTAATAGACCCCTTTACGAAGAAAAGTAAACGCAATCTGCAGCGTGCAAACACCTTTACATCTCTTCGTGCTCTGAGAGCGATCAAGTCCAGGAAGCCAATATTCAAACCCACATGAAATAAATGAATACATTTGTAAATGGGAATATAATTGGTGGTTGTATGTTAAACGGGAAATAATGTCTTTGAAAATCACTTGAAACAAAGATATCAGCCATCAGCTACTACCATCTGGCGCCCGGAAAATTCTCAACCACTCGCGTTTTCTCTTCCGTTTATAAGCATTTTGTAAATTACATAGTATATTTGAAAAATATTAGACCCACATTTCTCGGAATTAAAGCGGAGGTGTTCGCCACTTTAATAATGAGTTAAGGAGGGAACATTTTCCACCGTTTGTACACGAAACAGGCATATTTCAAGGCATTCCATCCATACGTTAGGAAAGTTAGTGAGGACTGCCGGCCTTAAGTAGCTTCTTCCAAAATTATTATTTTGCTTAATTATTTCACTGTGGCAATATTAACTACTTGACGAATGATTGAAGGGAATCTTGTTGTACAAAGAACAAAGATCTTTGTGAGGAAGAATTGTTGGTAGATAAAATGATGCCCAAGCGAGATTCGAATTGGGATAGAAAAGGGAATTGGGTATTATGTTTAAAGTTCAGTATGAATTTTAGTTTATAACTCTGTGTTCAATTTATAAAATTAACCTTATGAATATCCAATTCATAGACGATTTTTTAACCAAAAGTTTCTCGTTTTGGAATGCAGGTCGTCTGTAACATGCTGTTCTGATCTCGGCCGTGTCCAGTTGGAATTTCAGCAGGGGTATGAAAGTATTTGTTTTTCTGATTATCCTTGAAGGTAATATGAGAATATTAAACTTCTTCTTACAATTCATAACCACACACGTATAACTTTGGAAATGGATAAGAGTAGGGCGAGAGAAGATGAAATCTTGTGTTACGCGAAGTAAGTAAGGCTCACACTGATCCTAATATTAACCAACTTGATGCACAAAATCTTGTTTTATAATAAGTTTATTGAACGCCTCTGCATGTTTCGATCACTATGTGCTCGAAACATGTAGAGGAGTATAATAAACTTATTATAAAACAAGATTTTGTGCATCAAGTTGGTTAATTACTAGGATTATACTGAGATACACGGTCAACAAAACATCAAAATAGGTTCACACATTTGTGTGTGTGTGTGTGAACGACGCTTTATACATTCGTATTCTTACCGGCAGTCCTGTCATGAACTGATGTATGATGGGTCATACGGCAGTAGTTAGTAACTGAAGCAATTTTTACTCTTCCATTACAGGAGGCAGAACTTGCTATACATTAGCGTTAATGGATGTGGAGTGTCGGAATGGTAGGCGGGCAGGGTGGAAAGGAAGGAGGGATGTGTGTGGACAGGCAGAGTACCAAACTGGCTTTTGGTCCTGATTAAAAATCTAACATAGTGAATCAGTATATGTATGTACAAGCTGGTGATTGATTTGAACAGTTCCAGTTCCGCACTGTTGTCACAATGCCCCGTCTCTAGCTAGATGCATTTCGTCATTCTGTGCACCAGGGGTCAGCGTGATCCCAGTATAGTGGCATTGTTATAGCCCAAGTGCTGGGGTCGGTTACCATCCCATCCCTACCTGTGTCTCCCGGGAATACTCGATTTAAAAGCATCGAATCCCAATGGGAGATAAAGAAAAGATCCCTACATCCCCGCTTCAAACACAACCCCTTTCTCTGTTTCCACCCGCATATCTTTCTCCCTTCTGTGTTCCAACTGCCGCATTTATTGGCTAGAACTGGTCAGTAGGACCTGGCAATTTTTATTTCTCTTTTCCTCAAACATCCCGACCCTCGCTTATTTTTTTTACCTTATTTGTAGTCCATCCGCGCCTAACTATTCCATTTCCAGATACTAAATACAGCATGGCCTTTCCCTTCCACTTCTGCACGTATATAGCCTGTCCGTGGTGTGGCCATCTAATCATTCTTTCACAGCGACTAAATCGATTTTTTGCTCTTTGTTTATCTGCTATAGCGTTTATCTGTGTAAAGTGCTTTATGTATGACGTATTTGTTAATGTTAATGCTAATGTTTGCTGTAGTCCTCACTACATAATGAGCTGCTTTGTCCGCAGTTTGCTACACAATGACATTCTCTCACCCCATATTAAATGCGCCAAGAATCCCGCTTCTGTTGAATGGACTTTTGGTTTCTGTGACACTGACGTAGTAAAGGTAAAATGGTAAAGTTCACCCTATAACCTGTCATGAAGGCACAGAAAGGGGGGGGGGGGGAAGTATAGGTGTAACTCTACTCTTTCTTTAACCTTAGCGCTAGATGGCAGTTGGTGGTTTACACAAAGCCCCGGCCGCTTTACCCCGTGGAAGGAGATCCGATACCTATGTTGCAGAAAGCTGGCTGGGCCCTAGGGCCGGTCTGGACACGTTCGGAAATCCCCCCCCCACACCGTTATTTGATCAACGGACTGACCACACCGTAGCAGTCGCTAGTCGCTATAACGACTACGCTGTCCTGGCCCACTGACACTAGATAGCTGACAGTTTGTGCATGGTGCAGTGGTTGACTCATCCTTGCAATATAACCCTCATATCTTCTGTAGGGTTCCGCACACTATCTATCAAGTTTCAAGTATACATAACTTGAAGGTGACTACAAGACTTCTTCAAGTCGTAAGAACAATAGAGCAAATAGCTTTCTTTATACACTTTCACTTCGACTTTCCGTAATATAAAGGTTTGGTCGAAGGAAAAAATGAAAAGTTTAGTCCTTGCAGGACCACCCTGTCTTTGAAAAATTAAATTTACTTCAGTCACTGTTGGTGGCTAAGTGAGTGTCTGTAAGAACATGGTGTATGGGAAACAGTACGAATCGCCGTGGGGTCTAATACTTTCACGTGAAACATTTGTCGACGTGATGCAATTTCTTATAATAAAATCAACTAGATAGTCCTGATCCTGCTCCCAAACTGTCGGCAGACCTGTTTGATATATAACATTGCTGTGTGTACAGTGAAAAACGCCTGGTGATAGACAGAGGAACTGTCCGAAACATGTAGAGTTTTATTCCGAAAATAAATTTGAGAAATTATTGCATCTAGTTGTTTTTATTATAAGAATTTATCACTATGCACGTTCACCTGAACGTCATATTCGTGATGCAATTTATCTCGTGGTATGGGAATTATATTTTTCCAGCGTGTGGAATAAACATTTTCAAATTATATTATATCGGGAAAGATAGATATGTGTAAGCAGTAGGTGGTGGTAGAGACGAGTGAGTCGTATAAAGTAATAAACAAGGCATATGCGAAATGTTCGGCCTTTGTGTGACGGTTCATCGCTGCACTAACAGTTGGGCATGACAACATCGCACTATTTCGCGTATACTCGACCATGCCAACCACAGACGAAAACTTCAGCGCCGCCTCGTTTTGTTTTGTCTGGTGTGGTCTTCGTCTCATACAACTGCAGAAAACAATGCCTTTATCTGCAGTAAGAACAGAACAATGAGTATCTCTGATTAAATCTCACCCGTCGGGTTTGGAGGTCTTTGGAATGTTATTGGAAGTATTACAACAGTCTCTCTGCCTCATACTATTGCATCAGTGGACTGATTTCTCTGTTTTTATTGATCAAGAAACACAAAGCTTAACAAGACTTTCGTACTTGATTAATGGTAATAACCTTTGCACCATAACTATCAGTAGACAGTTATTGTGGCCACTGGATATTGGGCTGGTCTTCATAATTGAAGATTTAATATACTGTGTAATACAGATCAGGTATTTCAGATACAGCGTCACTATGAAACAGAAAAATGTCGGCAGCTGAAAAAAAACCCCGGATCTTGTAATTTATGATTCAATTTGTTCAGTTTCATGGGCCGTCGTAATTGTGCAGCCAGTTCCAGCGTAACTCATACCAGTAGCTTTAGTGTTGTCTGAGTCAGTATGTAATTTTACGGGTTGTGGTTTTATCTATAATAACTGAAATATAGGAATCACGTTGGCAGAGTTTATGACCTATCTATCCTATTATTAGAAAAGCCTGAATTAAGTTGCCATGTTGTCAGCCACATTAAACTAAAGTTATGAGAGTCCTTGTAGTTTGAAAGTAGCAGGACAAGAATATCTGCTGTTTCTCACCACATGTCATATAGGTGTGTAAGGGTGTGCAAGTAAAACCCCACACATTCCAAAACTTCTGATTATAAGGTAGTGACTGGTCATCTTTACGTTCCATCTGCTTTATTCCGGTGACAGGAGTCTTAAAAAATCTCGAATGGGAAAGCTTTCGTGTTCCTGAATCCTTCTGAATGGAGTGAAATTCATAAAAGTTACTACTCCAGGCAAGGATTAGAATGTCGGGCGTCCAGTCGTAAACAATTACTTTATTGACAGCTGTCCTGGCGCGGTATAGTAGTATTAATACTGACAAATCCCGATCCAGTTGACCGTGCGGTGTGAGGCGTAGATCTACAGCCTCTTGATTGCTTGGACCGCAGGTTAGAATCCCGCTGAAGGCATGGAAGTTTGTCTCGTGTGTTGTGTGTTGTGTAGGTAGCGGCCTGTGCCACTAGCTGATCACTCGTTCAGAGAAGTCGTACCGGCTGTGTGTGTGTGTGTGTGTGTGTGTGTGTCTAATTACGTGTGATCGCGAAACCTCAAGATGAGGCGGCCTAGGTATGGTTTGGACTGAAGTACCACAGATAAATTAGTAATAGTTAATAACAATAATAATTTTATAATAATAATAATTTCATTTTTGTTATTATTGACTAACATAATAAAGCTTTTATAAGTTAATATTCGCTCAGTTAGTCAAGAAATATCACGTCTTTCACGGAAGGAAGTGAATTGAAGATTTCACTGCGAAACCCAGACGTGATTGTTAAAATGGATCTTAAAAATGTGGGGTTTGGGGATTTAAATTAATTGCTCTGAATCATGAGTGCGGCCACCTGTCGGCTTTTGTGAATAAGGCAGGAGCATTAGTTGTGGTGGTGGCGGTGGTGGTGGCGTTGGTGGTAGTGGTAGTGGCGGTGGCGGCGGTGGTGTTGGCGACGGTGGTGGTAGTGGCAGCGGCGGCGGCGGTGGTGGTGGTGGTGGTA
>Ga0123352_10016381_pt1 | contig 11808 bp, 10 predicted proteins | sample TergutLab28metaG_FD_89700 | JGI IMG/M metagenome (GOLD analysis project Ga0123352, IMG submission 89700) | Labiotermes labralis P1 segment gut microbial communities from Petit-Saut dam, French Guiana - Lab288 P1 | ecosystem: Host-associated > Arthropoda: Insects > Digestive system > Gut ...
AATAATTCAGTACTTTTGCCTACGGCAAAAGCGGCTAACGCCGTCGGACTTCTTTCCGATACATGAAGAAGCGAATTTTTAGCTGCTTTAGGCGTGTTGTACATTGTATTGCAAGGGTAGCATTCCTTTATTAAAAAATGCCCCGCTTTTTAGCAGGGCATTTTTCTTTATAATTCTTTGACGACTATTATCTTATTGCCTTATTACCTTTCTACAGACTTCTTCTTTTCACGCTTGATCATAGCAATCGTACCAACTACTATAGTAAATGCCAATCCAATTAATGAAAGAAGTATAGATGACATGTCCGCTAGTCCTGTTTGCGGCATTGCTGCAAGAGGTACTGCATGGTCAAATATCCACATTTCTTCGTCTTCATCAAATTCCCATGTTCCAAGCGGAACGCCTGTATCATCAAGCTCTATATACATTCCTTCCACTTCACCCGGAATTAAAGTTCCAACGGTTGGTGGAGTAGTCGGAGGGGTAACTGTTGTGCCTTCGTCTGTGCCTGATCCGTCGCCGCCGTTACCCGACCCTCCATTTCCAGATCCTGGAGGAGTAGGGGTTTCGGTCAAAGAGCTCCATATTGCGACAACATTTGTATGTCCGCTATCGATAACGCTGTTAGGCTCAAATACTTCGCTTATGTTGCCATATATAGCCCATCCTGTGAAATCGTATCCATAACGAACAGGGTCTGCCGGCATATTTATACCAACCGTACCGCCTTCACGTACAACAAGTTCTATATTGTCTGTATTGTCGTCAATATTTCCTCCGTTAAGATGGAATATTACATCAGCTTCCCACTGAGCAAAAAGATCAGTAGCGGTCATGATAGGCGTGTTAGCTTCAAATATACTTCCGCTGCCGTCTTGCATATCATTCCAATGTGAGAAGTTCCAGTTACTGCGAACTGCCGGACTTAGGAGCATTTGTCCCAAAGGAATCCCCAGGTCTTGCACTGTACTTGCTTGCTGATTAGGCCCAACTACCAGTGATGCGCCATCTCCGTTAGCAAAAAATCTTACAGATGCTGCCCATACTGCAAAAATTGTTCTCGGACCTGCAATACTGACGTCATATTCATAAGTCAGACCCCTTCCATTTGGTAATGAATTCCAACCTCTGAAAATATGCCCAGACCATTCTGGCGGATCAGGCATATCATCGCCAAGAGCAACAGGACCTGCATTAAAGTTAAGCGTTCTGTATCTGTTTGCTTGCGATATTACATGCTCCGGAGCAACACCGGACGAAAATACTATATTTCCATTAATTCTTTGCCACTGCGCAAAAACTGTAATAGGACCTTCTACTACTGTAGCTCTATTAAACAAATATCCTGAACCATCTCTTTCGGTGTTAAACCCTAAGAAGACGTAACCGGTTCTATTTAGCGCAGCCACATGTCCATATCCTTGAGGCAAGTTAGCACCTAATCTTGCATCCGGGAAGAGTTGTACAGTAAACGGATTATTTAAGTTATGCTGATTATTTATGAAATTGCGCCCTGTTACTATCATGCGAGTACCCACTGTCGCATTATCGGCGTTTGTATGATTCCTGTTGAACGTTACATTCGACGCCCACTGTGCATAAAGGGTTATATCACCATTGACCGCAGTGACTGGCATACCCGGTGCTGGAGAATTGGTGTTCATATTGAATGCCGTTCCGCTGCCGTCAGCAGCTGTATTCCAACCAATAAAAGTATGTCCCAGGCGTGTAACGCCAAATTCTGTTCCTTGGTAATGCTGTCCCAAAAATCCTGGGTTAGCACTGTTACTAGTGCTTCATAGGGTATGCATGTCAGCAAACGTCGAGCCTTGCGCTATTCTACGAGGTCCGGAATATGCAGGTAAGCGAGGATCGTTTGTATTATTTAAACTTCCACCATTTGGGTCAAAAGATACTGTAAAATAAGGTCTCCAGTATGCATAAACTTCTAACTCTATTTCAGTAGGCACCAGATGGCTGCCTACAAATCTTGTACCTGCTCCGTCACGTTCTGTATACCATCCCATAAAGACATAGCCTTCTCGTACCGGAAGCGGCGGCATCCTATCCATAGCAACACTCAGCGCACCATCTATGTGGCGGAATACGTGTTCACCGAGCCATAACATGCGTGGATCAGGTATGTCAGGATTGTCTCTGTGAGGCAAGTAACCTTCTGTTCTAAACCCGGGAGGAGTAGCAGGAGCAAGCGGATTGTTGGCGTTATCATCAGCCGGGAAAGAATGTTCCGGTCTTAATCTTACACCCCATTGTCCACCTTCAGGGAAAAATCTTACTTCCCAGTTTGGTAAAGTGCCGCCTCCACCGCCGCCGCCTGAACCACCACGGAGTACACGGAACCAGTGCCCGTGAACTACCATACTTTCTGTTACAACAGTGTCTGCTGTAAAGCGTCTTGCTTCAAGATCAGCAGGAAGGCTTGGAGTAGGTATATACCAACAAGTTAAATCTTCATGCGTACAGTCTTCATCCGTACAAATTAATTGGCTTGTAACAGTCCAACCTTGCGCCGCAGGAGCCTCCCCAGCAAACCATCCTAAGAATTCCCACGCAAATACGGTCGTTGTTGGAGCAAGAGCAGGAAGATCAGGAGGAAAACCTGTGTGCAAAGCACCTGTAGGAGCGCCGTTTGCCCCGCCGGGAGTTCTAACTTGCCATCTGCCATGCTCACCCACTGTAACAGGTCCTGCGGCAATATCCGTCGGTTGAATATCACGTACTCTAAAATTATTAAAAGCTGCCGGGGTCATTGATGTACCGGCACCCGGAACAAATACAACTCTATACACATAATGCGCATACACTGTCATATCATCATTAACAGCTGCTGTTGCATTTCCGGTAAAGTTAAGATGGTTTATTGAGTTAACCGGATTAAGTTGTACATCACCTGCAGCCCCTGTTCTACCGGGAGCTGCAAAGCGAGTGCCGCCACCGGCAGGTCCGCCCGGAGCTGTCCACCAGCCCTCAAGCACCATACCCGCCGGAGGGGTCACAAGTGGTGCGGATTGAGACCATAATACGCCTTGATTAACTAATCCGGAAGACCAAGAGTCTGATATGCTATGACCGGAAATAGCAAGACGTGTATTAGAATGGCTGCTAGGAATTTCTCCGACTCCCGGATCAAACGTTACCGTATTATAAAGACCAAGAGTTTCCCAACGTCCATGTAGTACAACGCTTTCTGAAATAGGTGTATCAGCAGTAAACCTAACTGCACCGGACGGTAAATCCGTATCTTCTGTGTTTATAGCTATCGGCATATTATACCATCCGAGGAATTCATGTCCGAGAGGCGCAGCCGGATCGTTTGGCCAAGCTATACCAAGTGTTTCTTCAAACGATCTAGGGGGCGTAAAAGCTAACACATTACGAGGCAGAAAATGTGCCGGGTTGTTCTGATCTGTACCTTGGTTTAGATTAACTAATGGAAGATTGCTCTCAAACGTAACCGTATGCGACCAACGAGCAAAAACGGTAACATCTTCATATACCGGAGTGTTTGCTCCAAAAAGAGTGCCATCACCAAACTCCCAACGAGCAAATATGTGACCAGATCTCATAGGTGCAAGCGGCATATCACCGCCAATATAAGCACCACTAGCTATGCGGCGTGACTCATGACCTGACTCCATTGGTCGTCCGCCTGCGGTGCCGAATGTTATGGTTACAAAAACAGTCTCTTCCCCTAACGACATAAAAGGAGAACCAGCCCATCCTTCGCCGTACTCATCATTATCGACATCATTGTTCATGCCATAGGCATCTTCATCGTTGCCTTCACTGTCATATACAGCAGATTCATCATCAGAACCTTCTCCGGGTTCATTTGCAGGTGTTTCTACTGCTGATGTATCAGAATAAGCTTCTGATCCGTCCGGAAAAGCAGAAACAGGGAGCACTGATATCATCATCGTGAGGATAAGAACCCATGCTAATGCTATTTTCCTTTTTTTTGTCTCTTTCATTGTTAACACCTCTCCTTTTACATAATATTCTGCCTTTAGAGCTTGTAGGCACAAGCCTGGAACTTCCACTAAAAATAAAAAAACTCCCGAGCATCTGTATGCCGAAAGTTATCGCAAAGAATCTTGAAGATTCTTGTACACAAAATTACACTTGTGTAGCAGCTGGCTACCTGTTAAACATAATTAACAGATCCTATAGCTTTGCGTCACTGTCTTTCGGCAGCGTTGCCCATAAATATTTTCAGTTGTTTAAAACAATTGCCTTCACTATTTGTGTATAATAACATACTATATTTTGCCTGTCAAGACTTTTATAAAAATTTGATAAATTTTATCGGTTTTTAGGATATATCCCATTATAATGGCATCAAAGCGTCCTGATCATTACCTGAATTTGCTATTTACATCATGTTAAATTTGGGCTATAATGAAATACAAATAGGTATCACGATATGTAATTTATTTATACTTACGATTAAATTATTTTAGCCGCTCAACTAACACAAACAGTAGAGCGGCTCACTTTATCTATCAAACAACACATATTAGCTTGCAAAAAAACGAAAATCTGATAAAATAATTAGGGTGTGTTCGATAATTCCATTCCGTCATCTTTTTGGCTTATTTTCCGCTATGCACTTTTGCGGAAAAGCCTTACGTACCTTTGGGTATGTGCGGTTTTCCGAAAAAGCACCTATCGAAAAAACGCTCAAAAATCTAACGAAAGCGAATTATCGAACACACCCTAAATATACTTCATATTTCGAATTTCTTAATCAAGCGGTTAGCTAGGTTATGTGAAAAAGGGGATTGTTATGGCAATTGTAAAAGTAGTTAAATATGATGGCAGACCTGATATTTTTGCGTGGAAGTTCCCGCATGATGAACTTGGTACTTGGACTCAGCTGATTGTAAACGAGTCTCAAGAGGCTATTTTATTCAAAGGCGGGCAAGCATTGGACGTGTTTGGTCCCGGCAGGCACACACTTGAAACTGCAAATATTCCGGTTTTAAATAAGTTGATTAAACTGCCTTTTGGAGGACAATCACCTTTTAAGGCAGAAATCTGGTACATAAACAAACTCCACTCTTTGGACATCAAATGGGGAACTCCGGCTCCGGTACAGCTGCAAGATCCCAAATATAAAATCTTTGTTCCTTTGCGCTCTTTTGGTCAATTTGGAATTCAAGTTGTTGAATCCAAGAAATTTTTGACAAAGCTTGTAGGAACTATACCTGCTTTTGATCAAGACAGCGTAACTAACCTGTTTAAAGGCTTGTATCTAACTAGGGTTAAAGATTCCATTTCGTCTTACTTGATAAAAAAAGATGTAAGCGTTCTTGAAATAAACGCTTATTTGATTGAGCTTTCAGAACATTTACAAGAAAAGATAGCACCTACTTTTGAAGAATATGGAATTAGACTGCTTAACTTTTTTGTGAAAAATGTAAACGTGCCGGAAGATGACCCTGCTGTTATACAGTTAAAGTCTGCGTTGGCAAAGCGCGCTGAAATGGATATTATCGGATATAACTATACGCAAGAACGCTCTTTCGACACCCTTGAAGGTGCTGCTACAAATCCCGGTTCTTCTCAAGCAGGTCTTATGGGCGCAGGTATCGGAATGGGTATGGGTTTTGGTGTTGGCGGCGCAATGGGAAGCCAAATGGGTGGTCTTGCTCAAGAGATCAATATCAGCAGCTCCGCTCCAAAAACTGAAAAGGAAGATTCGGCAGTTACTTGCCCTGTATGCGGGCATACTTGCCAGTCAAACAGACGATTTTGTACAGAATGCGGCGCAACGTTATCAAAATCATGCCCTAAGTGCAATGAACCTATAGCAAGACAGGATGCAAAATTCTGCCCTGAATGCGGTGAATCATTAGCTAAAAAGTGTGGAGAATGCGGCATTCAAATAGAAGGAGAGCCAAAATTCTGTCCTGAATGCGGCAATAAATTTTAAGGAGTGTAAGTTATGAATATAAAGGTTGGAATTATCGGCGCAATTGTTACCATTTTTACAATAGCAGCATTTTTCCTATTAGGATTTGAACGGCTTGCCATCCATTGGTGGGCACTTACGTTCCTTCTTTTATCAGAGATTATATTCTTTGGCGGAATAATGGGATTATCCCTTTTAAAGGGAGACCATAATAAAGTATTTTTGAGAACAGGGATTAGCACAGCTTTGTTTTTATATCTAATCGCTACAGTAATCGGGGTAATTTTGTTCGTAGGTATCGTTAGATTAAATTTAAATTATTTCATTTTGATTCACCTTGCTATTGTTTCGCTTTTTGGAATTGCTGCCGTTTTGATATTAGCGGCTTCCCGCAGGATTGCTGCTTCGGATGAAAAGAGCTATGATGCAGTTGGTGAAACAAAAGCAAAACGCGGTGGATTTTAAACGGAGGTATAGATAATGAAACAGGTTGGATCTTGGTTTTGGGTTGTATTTTGGCTTATACTGTTTTGGCCGATTGGATTAATTTTTCTGTTCATGAAATTAAATCGTGAACGAAATGCCATAATGAAAAGCGGAAAAATGGTTGGCGTTATATCTTATGTGCTCATATTTTTAGGCATCGTTTATCTAATGCTTTTTATTTCAGACGGCGGAAGTTATATTCTTGCAGCTATTCTAACAGGCGGCGGCGGTGTTTTTCTTAACCGACTATCAAAAAAAATGAAAGCTACCGAAAAGCGATATAGGCAATATATTGCGCTAGTTGTAAATCATTCAAAAACTTCAATTGATGAAATAGCCCCAATAGCAGGAGTCTCTTATGAAGAGGCGGTAAAAGATTTACAAAAAATGATAGAACAGGGATATTTCCAAGGCGCATACATTGATACCGCAAAAAGATCAATCTTTGTGCCTGCGGCACAGGCTCATGAAATACCTATAGGGTCTGTAGCTTTAGCAGGAGAGCGGATTGTTGTTTGTTTGGGCTGCGGCGCAAACAATAAAGTGACTACACAAGTTGGCGAATGCGAATATTGCGGATCGCCTATATCGTGACATAAAGAAAGGCGAAGCTTCTATGTCTATTAGCGAACAGCAAAAAAAGGCTATTTTTGAAATTTATAATCAAGAAATTAGTATTCCAAAGCTTTTCTTGTTCGATCAAATCCCCGAAGATAAGCTTAAAAATGCACGTAAAGGTCATGCCTCTTTATCAGGAAGCGACGAAACGGTTGTTATGCTTTTCGATGATACACTTTTTGGATCAGCAAGAGAAGGGTTTTTGTTAACAACAAATCGATTTTACTCTAAAAATATTATGGAAGCAGGCACTTCTGTAAGCATTTCAAATATTATTGATATGTCAGTCGATAGTAAGGCATTAGCTGCTCAAATTACGATAAAAACAGATGGTGGCACATTAACAACACATATATCGCAAGCACCGGACAGCGACCAAAAAGCTGCCCTGTTCCGCATATTGAACAAAACAATAGAAATATTAAATTCTCAAGCATCAAATCAAACAGATATTAATGCGTCACGCCCTTTGCAGTGCAGAGGGTGCGGCGCACCTTTAAATGTGCGGGCTGTATCATGTGAATATTGTGGAATTTCCTATTAAATTAAAAATTCAAAACCCTGCCGCACTAATAATCTGCCTAAAACTACCCCCATCCCTTAACCGCCCTTCAACCAAATAACCCGGAACAACTATGCTGTTTTCATAAACATAAACGATGCTGATTTTTCCGTTTTTAAATATTTCCTCGGGAATTAAAATACCCGATCTTTCACTTGCACGTTGAATATCAAGCAATTCACTGCTCCCATACTTTAAAAAATCAACATTAAAATAATCAAGACTTACTACATTCCCATAAATATCAACAGTTATTACGTTGTTAAAAGCATGTAAAGCTATGCCGTTTAAGTTATTTATCAGCTTAACATTGTAAAATTCCCCGCAAAAATCTATAAAAATATCTTCATATGAAAAAGGAAGCCGATTTTTTTTCAAAAAACCTACGGCTAATTTTGCTGCATCTTTTTCGCTATTAACAGCTATACCTTGTGATGATTCTTTTTGAAGAAGCCTGTAACTTATTTTGTTTGAATTTTTAAAAACTGTTAGTTGCTCTCTTTCATTTTTGAAAACAAAGGCATCTTCATTATCGAAAAACTCTTCTCCTTCATTAGATACGCAAAATATTGAGTGTCTGTTAAACAAATTTGCATAATTTGAAGCTATCGATAAAGTTACATCTCTAAACTTTACCATGTAGGTGCTTATTTTATTTTGACTGCTTAATGAGGCGGTGTTTATCGCATTAATTTTACCGACATAAATCGCAGAAATACAAAGAATTAGCAGTGCTGTTATAGATAAAATCCACCTCATTTAAAAAAATCCACCTCTTCCAGAATATAATTTATCAAGAATAAATTTGGTTGAGTGCCAACTTAATCACAGTATTTAAAAATTCAGATCGCAAAAGATAATAACAGTTCAGCAATCAAAGTTGCAACATTGCAGCTGAACTCTAACTTAAGAGCTTTGCTGATTCTAAAGCTTTAAAGTTAAAAACGAAAATATATAAAAACAGGGGGATTTAATCTATGAAACGAAAATACAAAAGTTTTTTAGTAGTTTCAACTCTATCAGCAGTATTTGCACTTTCCGGTTGTTCAAATGCTGTTTATAGAACATCACCAAATATGGCCAATAACGTAAACAGAACTCAAACATCAGCGCAAAGAGCTGTAAACCGCAGGATGACTAACAATGCAGTTACCGGACATGGTTACGGTTACAGCAGAAGCGCTACTGTAAACCGCACTAACCGTACTGCTAACCACATCAATCGCACTACTAACAATAATGGCAGAAGCTCTATAACTGTACAAAGGGAAAACCCGGGCGCAAGTTATGCTCGTTACAATAACTCAACTCGTCCTTTAACAAACGGTGCAGTATCTGGAATTAATCAAGGAACAGCAAGAAATATCCGCAGTGGTTCACTTGCAAACTCAGCAATTAATACTCAACACAATCGCAGAAATACAGTTATAGTTCCACCTATACAATCAAAACAAGGTATTGCAAAAGTTGATGGTACAAGAAATATAAACCAACCAACTGTTAAAAAAACAGAAACACATAACGCTGCTCCAAAAAAATTAAACACTGCTCCAAAAACTGCAGCAATTAAACATGCAGAAGTTAAAAACAAAGTAGCTGCTGCTCCTAAAACAACAGTAGCTAAAGCAACTCCTGCTCCACGTAATACAGCACCCAGAATTGCTAACAATGCGCAAGCTTTAGTTCACAACACAACTCCAAGCGCAGCTCCACGTAATACAGCACCACGATTAGCTAACAATACACAAGGCATAACACGCAGCCGAGTTAACAACAGAAGAGCAAATTCTGTTGCAGGAAGAAATGTAGAGAATACCCACAGAGCAGCACGTTCAACTCAATCAACACGTGCCAGGCAAGCAACTGTAAACAGAAGTTTAATTAACGACAGCAATGTATCTATCAACAGAAATTTAATTAACAACAGCAACTTGAACTCTAATAGAAATTTAGTAAATAACAACAGATTAGCTATGGATTCTTATTACAATGATTACAACGACGGAATTTATAACAACGTAATAACCCCTGTAAGCAGTGTTTCAGCTCCTGTAGCAAGTGATATAGATGTTCAAACTCACGAAGGAGACAATGTAATAATTATTGACGATAAAAGCAAGTCTGATAACGACACAGTTATAATCGACAACGATTCAGAAGATAAAGTAATTAACCTTGATGGTAAAAATGAACACCAAGCTAAAGATAATACCAAAAATGTTATAGGGAAAACTCAAAACACAATCGGTACTAAAACTCAATTAGTTCCTGTAACAGGCAACAATATCCACAAAAGTCAATTAGCTCCCAACAAAACAAATATAGGTCATACAGGTGGAAATAGTATTGGCAATACAGGCGTAAATAATACAAATAACAACAATCCTTTAGTACCAAACAATAATGCTAACGAAGCTGTTATCAATAACGGCAATAATGGCAATGATAATAACAATGCAGTAAACAATGTAACTAATGGTACTGAAAACAATGTAACAAACAATAACACTACCGGAAACGAACTTCTCACAGTAGATAATGATATCAACACAGAAGAAACTCCTGCGCAAGACCAACCAACGCAACAAGCTCCTAAAGCAAGTGGGTTTCAAAGGTTTTTCAAAAAAGGTAAGTAACAAATTTAATGTTTCAATCATTTAACAAAATAAATTCTGTATAACAAAAAAGACCGGCAGCATATTTCTATGCTGCCGGTCTCAGACTGTTGACAAAAGGCATGTTGATTTGTACAAATCAACATGCCTTTTGGAATTTAAAACAATGCTGCACAAATAAATCAAAAAACAAGCGAAAAGCATCGGGTCTTGGGGAGCTTTGCCACAACCTCTTTGCCAACTTCTTAAGGTTCATGCACGTAAATATAAGCCCCGGCTCCATCTTAACTCGACTATGACCTCTATGCTTCACATAGCGCATACCATGCAACTCTTTTGCATCGGCGAAAACTCTTTCAATGGTTTCTTTGCGCTTGGTATAAATTTCTTTTGAACCAACAGTATGACGAATCTCCTCATCTTGCTCCATATATTCTTCCCAAACATGGCGAGTGACTACTTTCGTTCGGGCTTTGCTATGTGTACAATTGCTTAGAAATTGACAGTTAGTACAGATCCTTGAATCACTTTTGTATTCTTTATACCCTTCTCAATTCGTTGTTGAATACTTCAAAACAGCGTTATTCGGACAAATATAACAGTCATTGTATTCGTCATAAGCGTACTCATATTTCTTGAAAAACCCATCTTTTGTCATGGGTCTTTTGTAGGGCATTATCGGCGTTTTACCGTCTTCGATTATTTGCCTTGCTACTTTGCCGACTTTTCCACTATTTCTTTGCGATATTTATGACTATTTGCACTCGCTTACGCACCAAATGATTTTCGGGCACAAGTTGGTCTAAGCTTATCATTTCTATCTGATTTTTATCTATCGTATTCTTCTTACTCATCATCTTTCATCACCTGCTTTATTATAGCACAAAACCGCTAAAAAATCGAGCTTTTTAGCGGTTTTTGCTGCTTTTTATTATTTGGGTTTGATGTTGCTTGTCGACAGTCTGAGATCGGCAGCATATTTCTATGCTGCCGATCTGAATTTTAATTATCCAATTACTTTTTTAACCGCTTCTAAAACCCTGTCAGGCTGGAACGGTTTGACAATAAAATCCTTTGCACCTGATTGAATAGATTCAATAACCATTGCTTGTTGCCCCATAGCTGAACACATAATAATTGTAGCACCGGCATCAAATGCTTTAATGCCTTTAGCAGCTTGGATACCATCCATTTCAGGCATAGTTATATCAAGAATAACAAGGTTCGGCTTAAGCTCTTTATATTTTTCAATCGCAATAACACCATTTTCGGCTTCGCCTACTACGTCATATCCATTTTTGGTTAGTATATCTTTTAACATCATTCTCATGAATGCCGCATCATCTACTAATAAAATTGTTTTGTCAGCCATTTTTCCACCCCAAAATAATAGTGTTAACCTTGCTCTATTATACTGCTGTTTTTCTTACTTAGCAAGACTTAATTTGTATTTTTATAAAATTGTGGAAATTATACTCGTATCCCCTCAAAACAGTAACAAAAACTTGTCTTTTTTCCGCTATACGTCTCAGTACTTTTGCTACGCAAAAGCCGCCTTTGGCGGCCGCCCTTCTTGGCGGTACATATCA
>Ga0123352_10016382_pt1 | contig 11807 bp, 4 predicted proteins | sample TergutLab28metaG_FD_89700 | JGI IMG/M metagenome (GOLD analysis project Ga0123352, IMG submission 89700) | Labiotermes labralis P1 segment gut microbial communities from Petit-Saut dam, French Guiana - Lab288 P1 | ecosystem: Host-associated > Arthropoda: Insects > Digestive system > Gut ...
GGTTCATGTACCAAACAAAGAGAAGAAGCTGATGGTTGAAGAATGAGAAGATTTATTTGGTTATATTGCGTAACATGAGAGCCTGGAGGGTGGTGACACACCTCACTGTTCAAAGGAAGTCTCCTGTTAGCAACATGTTTTGCTTTTCATTGGCTATTCAGTTTTTACATAATTGTTTTTGCGTATTTAATGAGGGAATGAGCCACCAGCAGCCTAAGTCCATTAATGTAATTTATTTTGTTTTATCAGTGTTGAGATTCCTTGACTTGAAATTCATGTCCCACAGTAGAAGTACTGATCATTTTTAACCTTTATCATACTGTGTGTTGATATTTACATTCTAGTGTGCGGTTTATAAAAAAAATAGTATTATTTGAATATAAAAATATCAAATTATGAACTGAATGGCATTTTGTGAAAATAAAACAGGTCTTAAAAATGCAATAAATTGTCTTATTGCAGAAATATATAAGATGAAATTCTAGGGGTGTTTGCCTACATGAGTTGGCAGAACGTAGGTCGTTGAAAGGATAAAGCATTTCATCCCATTGTATTGTAAATATTAAAACCATAAAATCAACTATTATATCTGTTGAACGTGACTGTATTTATATTTGTACAAATATATATATACACCACTAAAATATACCTGTATCAAGTGGATACAATATTTGGTTTTATTGTATTAAAAAGTACCGATCGTTTATGTTTTTTTACAGTGATATGTTGGCTGTTGCTGTTGGTGTAATGCAGACATACATTTTCAGATTTTTGTAGCCGACGTTACTTAGAGGATGGTCTTGTGGGTTTTTACAGTGTGTACTCTAATGTGTTTCTGACTACATTTTGGAGGAATGTGCTATCACCACATTCAGGGTGACTTGACTTAAGTTAAGGTGGCTGCTAAAGTGTTTGGTACACAGAAATATTTTTGTTGTATTGGAAGGTTGCAAGGGTTTTGGCCAATCAGAGTTTTGAAAAGGGTAGAGGGGATAGGACCTGCACCAGTCCAATGGAGGCAGAATTTCCAGCGGAGCTAGAACATCCTTTTAAAGACCCAAAATGGTGGAAGTTGCAAAAATTGTATACATATGTAAAGTTGGGCAGTGAAGACTTATAGGTGTTATTTATGTGTTAATGTTAAGATAATGTTGCCTCAGGAGGGTGAGATAATTGTGTTCTTGGAGAACACCTGTTGCCTTGTTCCTTGCGCGGACTGTGTGAGAGACATCTGTTTTCTGCTAGGGGATAATCTTGTCCTCCCAATTTATGTTGGGGGTGCATTTCTGTCTTTGTCACTTCCCAGCTGAGCTGGTCTGCTTCAGTTTCCACCTGAACCAAATTTATTCACCCTTTAGATGGAGGCAGCATGTTTCTCTGAAGTGCTATAACAGACACAGTACATTACATTGTGTAACAACCCGGAATACCACTGTTACTGTTGGCTTGTTGACATTGTAGGCAGTTATGCAAGATACTAATGATAAGCAGTGGAAATATGAAACTGTCTAAAGAAACAGTGTTTTGAATCTGTGGCCAATTTGCCATGTTAAATTTTGTTGTATCTGGTATGTTCTTACTATGTGGAAGTATAATTATTTGAAATTTTTTGTTAAGTTGGAGCACATACATGAAGATTTAAAATAAGAGGATCAACATACATATACGCAACAGCTGGGAATACTTGTTGGTTGGCACAAGTTGAACCAGTAATTACATGAAAGAACCATTTCATGTCAAACAGTAATTGTGATTTATTTTGTTATGTGCTTTTTGACATTATGGTTTGATTGACTGACAAAGTAATTGATGATAAATTGTCATAACAGAGAATCCCTGACATTTACATAGTGGTACAGCAAATTTATGAAGGGGGAAACATTCATAGAACTTTTCTTCTTGGTGGTTAAGTGGGGGACTACTGTTTTCTGAAATCTGATGACATATAACCTGGTAAAAATTTACCAGCTTTTTGGAATATTTTCACAGAATCAGTCTGATTATTTATCAGAGCTCAAAACATTTGGGATTGGGGATTATAAAGTATATATGATATGTCTTTTGAAACATAACTGAGAACAGAAGTTGTTGATGTGTAGCAGAATGGTTGCGCTTAATATCCTTTTATTGAATGTGCACATGAAAAAATAAACCTCCTTTACAGCTTAGCATTTTAATGTACATTCGTTGCTTATGTGTGTCTTTCGTGTGTGCAGTGTCTTAACTACATCCAGTTAGTGTGGCAGGAAATAATTGATGAGAATAAACAAGACAGTAATACAGAACTATACAATGGTGCAGTGGAATCATTGTATGCCTTGATTGGTAGGTATTTGTCTTAAGGTAATTTTAATGTTTAATGACAATTTGAATAATGTGTTCTTTGTTCTCAGATTTCATAAAGTCAAGATTTATCATCACTAGATACCGGGATGGAAAATGTTTTTATGAAATATGTTCCTGGCTTATCCTGCATGGAGCATGAAAGCTTTTTGATTCATATTACAGCTTTTTCAGTACTGCTACTCACAGTGTGTAAGACCAGAAAATTTTTTGTATGTTTAGTATCTGTATTTTGGTTTCCAGTCACAAAGTCCTGTGTCATATTTTAAGTGCACTTTTCTCTGAGCTTCTCCAGGTATTATCACTTAACAGCACAGTCAGCTGTCAACACTTGTTTCGAACAAGGCTGTAGTTAAGTACAGAGGTTCCCCTGGTTTTTGTAGTCAACTGGGACCAGAAAAATGTCAATTGAACTGAATTCCCTTTAAGCAGGGAATTTCTGCCAATCATAAGTAATGTGAATATGGGTTGAAGAGGACTGGGTGTTTACTGTACCTCTTACAGATAAACATTAATTAAATATGATCACAAAAATACAGTTGCTCAGGCCTGCTGCCTTATCACATTAAGAGCCAGTTTTATTCCACTGCAGAGCTAAATATTTTGAAGTGACTGAACACATTGTTGTGTGTTTCACCCAGTTTTGAATCATGAGTATATGCAACACATCATTCTTCATCCTAATTTCAATGTGTCAGTGACAAGTTGCTGCCTCATAAATTTTGAATACAGTGAGCTATAAAATTAAAAATGACAGACAGTGAAATATTCTATAAAAATTTGCTGTTTGCAGATGATATTTCAAGATTTATTGTGAATTTATCACTAATCACTGATATGCCAGCGGCAATGAACACTTGTGAATAACCCATGTAAATAATGACATGTCATATACTACAGCAAAGAACACACCAATTTCACACAATATTTATTTATTTATCCCAGTAAAGATAGTAAATTGTATAATTTGGTTCTGCTTAATTTTTGTTGTATAGCTTTCCCAGGTCTCCCTTCTCACTTCATTGAAGCTGGTGCACACACTAGTATCTATGAAAACTTCATTGCTGACAAATTTTTTGGCTAACCTCTATAACAATCCATGTACTGGAACATCCATCAGCTTACACCATGCCCAGATTGTAAAGCAACATATAAAGTTTAGTTAAATTGGCATATCATGAATGATGTCTGGCAGGGTGTAACAGATGGACACTATTATTGATTCACCATTAAACAAATTCAGTCTGCAAACTAACTATCTCATTTTCTTTTATTAATAAATCCTTGGGCTCCTGTTTTAGTAGATAAGTATTCCTACATTTTGTACCGTATCTGATTTATGTGCACAATTCTTGATAAGTTTTTGTAATTTATGAACTCCAATGTGCATATTGATTTTCCAAAGAATGGATGTTGATGTACCACTTTATGTTGTGTGTTTTTTATTTTACAGGAGCAGCTACATCTCTGGGGGTTGGTTGGTTATGCTTCAACTGGCAAGTGATGGGTGAGGCTACCTTAGCAGTGTGCTCAATCATAGAAGGAACATTGCTTGTAATGTCATCTGTGACGAAGTCTATGGCAGTGGCATACATTCTGTATATCTTGTTTGGAGTCATCTACCATACGATGATTACTGTTGCCAAGTGAGCTTAAAATATTTTGTACAGTTTTAAGTCACAATTCATGGTAACTTATTTGGATTGAAGAAAAGCTGAAATGAATAATTAAATCTGGTTGTCACTTGGATATGAAACTGCTGGGATAACATAGTGACTGAGATGTGGGCTGGACAATCAAAAAGTCATGACTCAATTCCTGGCAGGTGCAAGATATTTTCCTCTTCTTCAGAATGTTTCAACCAACTCTGGTGCCCACCTATCCCCCTGTTCAGTGGGTATGTGGGCATTTTGTCCAGGGTGTGAGGCTGACCACTTATCTACATGTAGTGCTGGGGTAAAGAATGAATGGTCCTATATTGCTGCCCTGCAGCATGCCTTCATGACAAGTGCAGGGACAAGTTTAGCCTTACCTTATTGCATTCATGTACAGTACAGGTGCAGAAGCAGTGCTTTGACTGTGTAGATTTCTTCATATTAGATCTGTACTAGTAGTGTGGGGTCTCCTTTGACAAAAGAGGCCTAAGACTTGTCATAAAAGATTACAGGATCATAACATTATATTATGAGTGATTGTTAGTGCAGGGATGCATAGATGCCAGGTGCCAGATCACCATGGTGAACCAAAAACTTATGGGTTTTATCATTTAATATTGGCTGATCTGAAGGTGAGATGTTTCACAAGGGAAAAGGAGGCTGGATGATTTCATGGAGCTTGGGAGATTCTAAGTTTGTAGTGTACTGTAGAATTGTTGAGTTGCAGAATAAAATGTGGTTAAAGAAGATGTTCATTCTAGGCATCTCAGTGACAGTATAGTCTGTTATGTTGTTTGCAGTCAGTCTTGCACATGTTTTTAAATTTTTATCAACAGTGCTGAGGTCGCAAAAAATATAGTTGAGGACAGCTATGGCCTAATCTTTGGTGTGAACACTTTCATAGCTCTGGCACTTCAGTCTGTCTTGACACTGGTTGTTGTCAGTGATGTGGGATTGGCACTGAAGATACGAACACAGGTGAGTAATGAAGCTTTTACATTTATTTTCTCAAAGGAATGAAGAGTTGGAGATCAGATTATGTTATTCAGCCAGTTTATGTTATTCTTGCACATAACTGTGGCCCTGGAGTAGTAGTTCCCACTAAGTGTTATACAAATATTGTCCACAGTTTACACTAACATTACATATTCTTCTACATTTCACAACAGCATAACGTATCTCTTTTGAGTGTGAGTAGTTGTCTTTGTGTGTACTGGGGGTTGAAATTTCCCTGCATTTTGTTCTTTCTTGAAATACTGTTTCTTCACACTTATGTAGAGGGGTGATTAATGGTATTGTTATCGTAGCTCTGCATTGTTACATCACCACATAGTGTTACTGAAGTGAAATTTAAGATACTTTGACAGCCAGGCCATGTAGCTAGAATGGTGAGACAGAATTCCATGTAGTATTTTAGTGGAGATATCTCTTTAAAATGGCTACTTGGAAATACAAGGAGGAGATGGAAGGGAAATATTAAGATCAATCTTAAGAAAATAGTTTTTGAGGTGGAAGGTGAATGGAACTGGCTCAGGCAGTGGTGTCTTTTGCTCTGTGTTGGGATCTTTATGGCGTTTATAACATTCGTTGGTGGTGGATGAGCTTCATTTTACACTAATGATGCATTTTAAATTGTAGTTTCTGGTGTATGGCGGTTATTTTGTGGTACTTGGTGTTGTGTTTGGATGCATGGCTGTCTACACACTTTCAAAGAAGGAAACTCGCAAGCAGAAGCTGTGGCTGCTGAAGGAAATGGTGACATCTGAATCCCAAGCATAAGACATCTAAAATGTCTGTGATGTTGAAGAAACCTTATGGTGGTAACTACACAACATTAATTGAATAGAAATGTTAACAGTTGTTATTGTTAGAAACCATTGTTTGTAAGAATTTAAATTTTGACAATTTTGTTGTTGATTTAGGCCTCCAATGACATAGAGATCAGAGAGGTATGAATTGTGATAAATATTTATTTATAGCTTATCACACGTTGACATTAGAACCTGCTTAATAGTTGTGTACTAGATTTCAGGCTTTTGTTAGGATGTATATTTGAATCTTGCACTTCTGGGTTGTTGCATGGCTTTAGCTGCTTAAAATTCACTGACATTTCAGTAAGTCATGTCAGTCCCATCATCTGGGTTCAAGAAGACTGGCTAATACAAATGGTTTAGATAAATGTATAGGTCTAGGTGTGGGAGACATATAGTTATTTGGAGATGTGCGAGCACATGAATTGTTGGCAGTTGACACCATACAACAACCCAGAAGCACAAGATTCCAAGAGTGGTCTAGTTTCTACTGCAGGAATAATGTGGTTCTGATTTGGTTTGAACCTTTATCTGTAGGGGAAGTGAGAACTGAATAGGACATGTGTACTTCAGGATACAATTGGACTGTATACTGGGAATTGCTAATGTGATAACTGTATAGTAGTTAAAAATACTGCAGTCCGTCACTTCATAAATTACCAGATGTTGTGGAATGATAAGACCTGTGACGTTGGCCACCCTTGGATGTTGCCTTCTTGTCACAATTGGCAACACTTTTACAGAACATGCAAATTCATATGATTATACCTAGTTCTGCCATAAGTTTTGTTACAAGTTTCATGTAGTCACAGCTGGAGACAATGACACGGGAGGTTTGAAAGGATGGCTATATAATGAATGTCACATTTTAATTAATAATTTATGGTTTGAAAATTGTAACTTAGAAGTTTACGTACGTGAACTTGTTTGTTACATTACATACAGGAAGCGACAGTCACTCACTTTTACTAATTCAGCACGTGCTTTAGCCGTTCATTGTACTTGGAGACATTTGTTACACCAAAGAGTGATGTGACAGTTCACCAAACTTTATGGAGTGTCTGACTTCATGCTTTGCCACTATATAAACCAGTACACACCCGGTAAACTACCTCATATGCAATCTCATACGCAACATATGCATACTCATCTGCTCGACAGCAGTTATGTATCCAAAGTTATCAAAGAAGACTATAAATGAAGACAGTGTTATATTCTGGCTGTGATTTTCGCATTGATCTTCTGTCTTCTGATTCTACAAGGTAAGCCATGCTGGTTGTATTGAAACTCCAGTTTAATGGAGTTGCGTTGTTGTATCCCGTGTGGACCCAGTTGGGAATGTATCTTGGATATTGTTCCCAGAGGGACGGAGCTCAGAACTCAGGTTAAGAAGGAGAGTTGGGCAGGCCACACATACTCTCAATAATTCCCAAGTAGAGGGTACTGGAGTTTTATTGTGCATAATTAGGGAATAATTGCGGTTACAACTGAACTGTATTGGTGACAAATCTCGCCAGCGGGGCTCTTCATTACCGTTAACACTCACTAATCGTCCAGCTTCATTCTATGTTGCTCAGTCACTCTTTGAGATACACAACAGACTGCAACTGGAGTACAAGGCAGCTACTGTTACAGGCATCAATCCACACATTGCTCGCGCAATAAATATTTAGTGCAACCACTTATAAACAAAAGAAATAGAAGGAAACTATATTCCTCCCATGCCTGGTCTGCTTACTAAGAAGTGGAAGTGTAAACAAAGAGTATGAATTGCAGAAGGCAAGAACTAAGCATGATGAAATTAAGCTTATGACATGCATACAGTACATAACAACAATCCTGTGGGAGGGGGGATTAATGTGTATCAACTACACAACAGTGTACATTCGGACTTAGTGCAGACTTAATTATTCTAAATTTGCGTACTTTGGTTTATATGCACAGGCAAGCTAACTTCTTGGTATTTACAAAATTATCTGGAAAATTGTACTATTAATTCCCACTGTAAATACTTGAACACAGTAAATTAGAATATATAGTGATAGATGATTTTACTATTTTGTCTTTGAGTCCTTCTTATCACATAAGTGATTCGATTTTGTGGCAGCAAAAACTACCAAGTGAAACAGTATACATACCCTTACACATAGTGTTTGTCTTATACGAAATTTGGTGGAAGTCCGGCCCCATTCTGACAAATACTACAGCTATTTTTGGACTATTGTACCTTCAGGTACTTGTGCCAAGGCATTTGCTCACATCTAGTGCAGTGTCAACATGGAGTGGGGTGTCAAGGAAAACCATGTGGCTGTGATTGCCCTTCACAAATGCGGAAAGTCCCGTTCCCAAATTTTCGAACTCTTAAAACCATTGAAAATTCCACAAATGTTTGTCTGTCGGGCAATTAAACATTATGAGGAACTCTGGAGGGTTGAGGACAGGGCTCAGTTAGGATGCCTGAGGAGTGTGACGACTGAGGCCGCTATCAAAACAGTGTAGGAACAGATTTGCCCAAATCCAATCCGGAAACAGAAGATCATGTCCCGAGAGCTGAACGTATCAGCCCAATAGATGTCATGCCTCATCAGGGATGATCTAAATATGAGAGCATACAGGCGGTCAAAGGGACACCTTCTTACTCTCACTTTGAAAGAGATCCAACAAGCAAGAACAGAGGTCTTCTCCAGTGGCATGCTGAGAATGGGAATGAAAACATCCTTTTCATGGATGAGAAAATCTTCACCATTGAGGAGCAGTATAACTGCCAGAACAACAAGATTTATGGTAAAACATCCCATGAGGGGCAGGAGAAGGTTCCAAGGGTGCATAGTCCATCACCTTTACTACGTCGTGGTTTGTTGGGCGTTGTTCCATTAAGGGGTGACACCTCTTCATTTTTGTCAGAAAGGTGTGAAAATTGGGTCCGAATGTATCAAGAGGATGTGCTACTAGGAGTTGTGAAACCTCTTAACATAACTCTCTTCAGTGGTCAGGAATGGGTCTTCCAGCAGGACTCAGCTCCTGCCCACAAGGCCAAGACGACTCAGGAGTGGCTGCGGAGGAACGTTCCAGCCTTCATCAGTGCTGAGGATTGGCCCTCGGGGAGTCCAGACCTGAACCCCCTGGACTATAAACTGTGGGCTGTTTTGGATGACATGGCTTGCCAAAAGCGTCGCAAGAGATCCCTTGTGAAGGCAGCGTCAGAGACCCTCCTGGGGATGGTGCATATGGCGATAACAGATTGACTGGAGTGTCCCAAGGCTTGCATTGAGGCAGAGGGTGGCCATTTTGAGCGACATTATTATAAATAGAAACTTAAAACTATTGCTAATAAATTAGTTGGTTTGAAAAGTGGATATTTTGTTCCATTTTCCTTCTGGGTCACAATATACTTGTAACAGAACAAATGGCAAGACTAGGTATATGTTCAGTACTCTGTAACTGGGCTGCCAATTTATCTTGAATCTTGGCCACAGCTTAACAATTAGCGCTATGCTTTATGTGTAAACTCAACCTCCTTATGTTGGCCAACCTGAAGTGTTGTATAGTTTTGGTATTATACTGTGTATGGTCTGAAATCCTCATTCATTAGTAGAACTACCTGTTGTGCCCACCACCTCCATGCTTAATCCACAAGTATGGACAATACCTTGGAATATTCTAGTGAAAGCTGATTACTGTACTTAAATTCCCTATTCATTGACAGGATCCTGTACTTGCTTTTCAACTCAGCCACTTGTCGCTTCATTATGAACTGTACGTTTTGCAGAAGTGATAATGCACAGTTATTTTTGTAGCGTCAAGTGATTTCCGTAAGTTGGCCACCTGTGTATGTTGGGCAGTTTTGAATGGAACCAAAGGTGGCCAGTGTAGACAGATTGCACTGTAGTTTGTTATGGTTTGCTATGGAACTTAATGTGGTGACATGATAATTCAAGAAGAGACAGAATTGTAAATATGTCTGTTCGAATATGAACATGTATGCTTCAAATTGCAGCATTTTCATGTTACATTGAATGAGGCATGCTGTTTGGAATAGTAGCATCTTTTGAGGTTGGCTTTTGGAATATTGGGATTTATAATTTTTTGTTACACTTGACAATAGTAATGTTCTGCTTACTGTAATAAAATTCTGAAGGAATTGTTGAAATGGGTGCTGCCTCCCCCCCCCCCCCCCCTCTTTTTTTTTTTTTATTTTGTCTTTTGGTTTATTTGTTTTTTTATTTTTTTATTTTATTTTTTTTTTTTTTTTTTTGATTGATTTTCTATTGTTTTTCTATTTTTTTTTTTCTGTTTGTTTATTATTTTGTTTGTTATTTTGGTTTTTTCTACTATGTTTTATGTTTTTGTGTGTTTGTTTTTATTGATTATGTTTTTATATTCGTTCTTCTTTTTTTTTTTTTCTATAATAAGTGAAATAATTTTGAGGCATCATTATTCCACAAAAATAAAATAGTTTGTTTTTCATTTGGGTATGAAGTGTATTAGTACAGAAAATATTTTTTGATTATATTCATAAACTTATGAGGACAAGTGTTAGTGTAACTTGTTATTTATAAAAAATGGAACCAGTTTCAAGTCATGATGGACACAGTTGGAATTTTCTAAGTCACAAATTCTGTGGTATTTTTTACATAGAATTAATATGGAAGCATAAAAAAGAATATAATTCATCAAAAAAATATGTATATGGAAGCAGTGCAGGTTGTTGCAGTAGTGTGTTTGTGTAGGTTTATCAGACCTGTAACAGTTGGGATTGTTTGTTCACATATTTATGTGTATATTTTTGTTCAGTGGAACGATTGTGTTATTTTGAAACTATTTATGTTGGTCTCTTTTAAATGAGTTGACATGTTCTCTATGTATTAAGGTAAACTGATACGGAATCTTCAGTCTGTAGCTTTTATGGATAGTCCTTTCTTCTTTCTTTCTTTCTTCCTTCTTATTATTATTATTATTATTATTATGAAAATACAGTAGGGTCTCTTCGAGGTTATACCATGCATCAATGATATCAAATGCTTTATTGTCCAACTAAAGTGCTCAAAAATATAAAATTGTTAAGTTGTTAAAAACCAATTAAACTTATAAAAGCAGCTCCAACATGTTTCGGTTCATGCAAGAACCATCATCAGGGAGCTACAAGTTTAAGTGGTTTTTAACAATTTAACGATTTTATATTTTTGAGTGCATTAGTTTGACAATAAAGCATTTGACAGTAGGGTCTCTTTTTATGATGGGGTTACATTCCAAAAAATTGGGTTGTAAATTGAATCATAATAAAACAAGTACTATTTAAATGGTTTAAACTGATATAGGTTCATGGGCTCAACAAATTAGTCAAATAATTATGATATACAATTTTAATTTAATGAATTAGGTATATAGAAAATTACACACATAATTGAAAAAATATCAATCAAATCACTTCTTATTTTGCTGAAGAAGGCCCAGGAAATGGTTCAGAAGACATAAAAAATGAATGTAATTCTTTTCTTGCGGGATTTCATACTAAGGGTTAGCATGGCTCTTATGCCCCTTTTTACTGTAGAGCTGCATTCCCAGTCAGGGTTGGTATCACATAACTTTTTAGCTGCCATATCAATAGTGAAAAGAATATCAGTAAGGTCATTCGTCTGCATTTCTTTGGTTCCACGATCCTCCTCATTTTCATCTTCTTCTGCTGTTCAATCAGTTGTTGGGCCAAGTAATAAAGCTCTTCATTGGACAGTGGCTGGGAGTGACTTTCTAAAACTTCAGTGATGTGCATGGGATGAACATTGTCAAGACTAACTTCTGTTATTTCACTTATCTCTTTGATCACCATATCCAGATTGTAACAATTTGTACCATAATTCTCGTTGCTAGGCCAAATGTATACATACTTTAAAGGAAAACACAGAAGCTTTAGTAGCTGCTACTAGGGAGATTGGACTGGAAGTAAGTGCTGATAAAACTAAGTACATGGTCATGTCTCGAGATCAGAATGCAGGACAAA
>Ga0123352_10016383_pt1 | contig 11807 bp, 10 predicted proteins | sample TergutLab28metaG_FD_89700 | JGI IMG/M metagenome (GOLD analysis project Ga0123352, IMG submission 89700) | Labiotermes labralis P1 segment gut microbial communities from Petit-Saut dam, French Guiana - Lab288 P1 | ecosystem: Host-associated > Arthropoda: Insects > Digestive system > Gut ...
AGTTATTGAACATCAAATGTGTGTTTTGATCTCTAAAAATTCTGTCTGAAACACTTTTCATTCTAAGAAAAATTCAGCGAGATATCATAAAGGGACATACATCTTCATGCAAAGTACCCATTATTCTTGTCAGATTTTAATGAAACTTGAATTTGCTTGACAGATTTAAAAAAATACCCAAATATAAAATTTCAAGAAAATCTGTCCTGTGAGGGCCAAGTTAATGTATGCAGATGCAATTAACAACCTTTTTTTTAACATTTCCATATCAGCTCTTACTTTAAATCATTGCATATGAAACTGTAAGAGTGTTATGCTGCCCAAATACACAATGCCATAATCTGCACATAATATGAACTAGAGTTAGGATTCCTTAAAAGTAAAAATAAATTAATATTAACAAGAAAATCCTATTCCTTAATGATCTCCTTAATCCTGCATTCTTCTGTGATGACAAATGTTTGCCTTCTTTCAAACAAACAAAATAAGGATATCCAAAACAGAGGTAACTGCTTCCTGAGCTTATTAAGCATTTGCATATTTTGGCTGGTAAACCAAGAATTAAAGCATCTCTAATTTATTTTCAAAGTCACTTGGTTTTTGTTTGTGGCACTGCAATTCAGAGTTAAAATAACCGTTTGTCTCACATACCCAATAATGCCTAGACACTTGTATCTACTATAAACTGGCCATTACATAGCTATCCTATTTTAATGGATTACAAAGAGGTGGTTCATTATTAAGCATTTAAGTCACACCATATTAACCACAGGTATCTTTACCATTCTGTGAAAGGTCAAATCCAGGAATTCCAGGAAATACGAAAATCAACTCTCTTTTCTGACACCATGGCAACATTAATGGTCCCCCATCTTGCCACACAATATAATTCTTGTCCCTTAAAGACCATCTTATCCAAAGATATTAACCAGGGCTGTATATAAAGAATTAATTGTATTTTCTTCACCTTCTACAATTTCACTCAGAAGGAACTAAGTGAACCACATTAGCAGACTGCTAGCTAAACAAATTAACAAGGCAGCTGACATCCCACCAAGCTAAGTAACCAGCTTTCTCCATCCTCTCAAGGATGGCCTAGGCCTCAAAATGCTCAGCAACCCAACAAATGTGGAAAGATGCATGCTTGGCAAACCAGTCATTTCACTGTGACCTGGGTTAACAAACACCAAAAAATTTGACTGTTCCATCCAGAAAAGTCAGCCATGGCATTGTAGAACAAGGAATTCCGTCATAAATGACAACAGCAACACGGCAAAAAAATCCAGACAAGCAATAGTGACTGGGTTGCACTGTAACAACCTGAACCAGAGTGACAGGTTTTCCTTGAGCATCCTGTGGTAGCCTCTTACACTTCCCTAAAGAAAAGAAACCAAGTTCTCTCCAAGGCAAGATAGTCTCATCCTCCTGAGATGACACCCCCTTACCTGTGCCCTCCTAAATACAACTTCTTGCTCCACTTTTAAAAATATTTTAACATAATAATATCACAGAATTCATTATATAATATTAATTTTAGCAGAAGGCAGGTAAGCACAAGTGTGAAACCAAATGTTTCTCTTACCTTTCTCTTGTCTTCCGCTTTCTTTTTTTGGTCTTATCAGAATTTTCTTTGTCCTTATCCTTGTCTGTGTCAGCAGCAGCAGGAATAGGGCTGGGTGTGCGCACCAAAGTATACTTCTTGTTCTGTTCAGCTGCTGCCTTAGCCTGTGCTTCTTTCACGTGGCGCTGCGGATCCAAGCTGCTCCCTTCCACAAAGTACTCTGATATGCCAAATGCCTCTCTCAGTTTAGCATTCTTCTCTTGCTGTGCTTCTGCAATCTGATGGGTCTCACGCACACTGCAATCCAATAAATGAACATGGGGTATTTATTTATTTGTTTATTGTGTGCTACATGTATGGCTGCAGACCTGAACCACATCCAGGCATGTTTGGAACTACACTTTATAGACAGAAGGTTAATGTCACAAAAAATTAGAATGAATAACAGTTACTACAAAAAGTAAGCAAGTGCTCATTGCTTAAGCCATGATTAGAAATTTCTACTCTCCCACCTCAAGTCATCACTGTATACCAACTACCAGCAACTCACACTGTCAACAAAGTGGCTCAATCAAGCATCACGACATAGATGTATGGGGTGGAGGTACAGCTCCGCACATTCATAGCCTTTGTGCTAGATGGAAGTGAGCAGTCAGCTACAAGCGCTGGCCACTTTGCTTCATGGGAAGAAGCCTGTTGAACAGGAGGCCAGGTGGGTACCCGAGTCCCCCAGCCAGGAGTGGGACTAGACTCCTCGATTTGGGCCCACAGCCTCGTCACTATACTGACTCCTCTATTCCATTTCTACTCTTTGTGAAACTCAGCCGAATTCTAGTCATCACAGTCAGTCACATATAAGTACACCTAAATTTCATTTTAGTTTAATTACATTCAAGGCCCACATTAGGCAAAAATCTAAATACATTTATCACCACAATGAACTGTCCAGATATTACAACAACTCTAAGAAAAGCGTCTCTAATAAACTTTTTTTTAATGGCAGAGACACGACACACAACTGCGTGGTTGAGCCCAGCTTCCACCTGACCTTTGTTTTGACATGTAGACTTTATAATTACACACATTATATCAGTAGCATTCCGTATTTCCCGCCTCATAGCATGCAGTTTTACCCTGAAAAAGTCACCAACTATCATCTTGCATCTTAAAACAGTACTGTCATTTTAGACAGGAGTTTATCAACAACTGTTAATTACAGGGTGAATCTTATCACTTGTTGCACCTATGAAACTGGTAATAGAGTAATCTGCTGCTTGATGACTTCAAAGACCGTTGAGATAAATTAAACGAATTCCATGCGGGAGAAACTCCAACTGCCTATCTTCATTAATACACACATCTGAATGTTTTTAATTCTATTTTTGTAGGTTCAATGTATATATTCCTTTAAAAAGAACAAATGAAAAGGAGATTTCATCCCAGAGCTTTCACAGATAAAATGAGTTAAAATTCTTTCCCAAGCAGCTAAAATTACACACACTCAATGCCAGAATGCTCTCAGACTGTGTGATCATCACTTTCTCCTCATTCTTCAAGAAAAATTAACTTCCAGGCAAGAGGATTCACTTCTCTTCCAAGCGTTTTATTGCACCTATTGAAATTTGTTCAACAATTACACCCGCAACTTGGTTTTTCGATTCTGCACTGCCCTGATCTCTAAACGACTTATATTCTGGTTCCTTCGACAGAAGAAGGGAGCCACATAAAACCTACTAAATGTGAAAGTGCAGAAAGTAAAGTAAAGAAATGTGAGGTAGAATAAAATATAAACTGTCTCCATTCCTCACAAAAAAATAAAAAATAAAACTGGTTAGGTAACGGATAAAGATACTGGTTTAGGCCTAACAGCGTGCATCTAGCACATGAAGACGAAGACATAAAACGCGGTAAATTACAACCCACAAGGAACACAGTCAGCACAACCCAGCCTTTCCTCAGGGGGGAAAAAAAGGCGTAAAACTGAAAGAAGAAAGTCTATTTTCGTCGGTCTACACTGCAAAATACGGAAGAGGTCACGTATTTCCAGCACCTGGTATGTATCTCACACAAGCTAAGCGGCTGACGCCAGGTAAAGCGGTAAGCTCCCCATTTGCGGGAAGGCTCTGCTGCGTCCCAGAAGCCCTAATCCGATCACAGCGATCCTCCTGTTGCAAGAATGGAGCACAGCTATCACGTACGTCACATACAGACTTAGGCACTTAGTAGACGTGACATACACTGAAAACGATTTACATGACGCCGTATGAGTACTAAAAATAACCAATCGATTAAGGTGGCACCGCTAATGCATGAATATATGTTTCGACATTGGCAACGTCAGTGTTCACGGAAGACTATAATGCCGTATTAACTGCAACTGTCGTTTCGCAAATGAAATATTGGGCAGTTCCATCACGACCGCAAAGAAATTATGAGAAATGTGTGTGCATGCACCCACACTTTAATTACAATACATGGCACTGGGTATGTCAAGCTGTTAATCCAAAAACATAAACTAATGCGTATAGTTAACCACCATGTGCTCACCTGATTTGGAACGCTGGGCCATTTCCCACCAGTCACCGCTCCGTGACCGATCTCTAGTAATCGATGTAAAACAAAGCACGCGATTTATTTACTTATTCTTGGCTTATTTACGGACGCTTCGAACTGTAAAGGTTATAGAACGTCAAATGACAAGACGATGTGTGAACAGACGAAATGGAAAGTATGAAAGCATTCTTGGCAGAATTTAGGGAATTAGCCTCTCATTTGCAGTAGTGGATGGAAAAACGACATGCGTCACAACAGCCAGTCTTCGCGACGTGATCTTTAAACTGAGACCTACAAAATATGCGGTGTTATAGATAGCGACGTTCGGTTACTGCACAAAAAAGTCACGAGTTTTAATCCTGTACACGTACATGACACAATACACGCAACGTTAAGTATTCTTCCATTTCTACTCTGCTGTTCCAAGCTGATTTATTTGATGTACGAACCACTAGCCAGATATATCCGTACAGCAAGAACAGCATTTTTTGTCTCTTCGTCTATGCACTATTTACAGTACCATTAGAGACTGGACAACTTGCATTCACATCCGTACAATGAATAATTCTATGATAACGAACATACGTCACGTTAAGGTTTTAGCATAGGCCCGCGTGTTCAACAGCTGCACATTATAACCTTGCCACATCTCCACCCCGCAGAGCCCTCGTACACCCAAAACTTGGCTCCTGCCTACGATTTCCAGAAAATCAATTCTCTGATGGTATGCTGAATTCCAAAATCAGTACATAATAACGAATGGTAACCCTGTACATAATACCGCAGTCAGTATAATAACTCGCTATCCGTCTGTATGTGTGTTCAGGATAGCATATGACCCAAAACCTAACATGAGATTGGCGAAAACAACACAATCGCGAGACTAACAATTTGCACCATTTCACCCAATATGAATATGAGCAAATCTACGACGAAGAAAAGGGCGGTGCGTGTAACCATGGAAAATACGTGGCATAACGGAGATCCGACCAGAAAGACCGAGGGTACAGAGAACTGGTCAAATGTACCTTAAAGGATGAGGACTGGGTTCATCAGCATGAATGCATGGATCTTTCATAATTGGGATTGATGTGGACTGGTTTTATCTGGCTCAGGATCGGATCCAGCCGCGGGCTCTTTGAACATGGCAATGAGTCTTCGGGTTCCATATGAATCCGGTCACTTCTTCAGCAGTTGCGTAAACACGAACTATTAAATGACTGCGCCACGGAGTCAGTTACGTGAAGGTCGGGAATACGTATTATTGCTCACGAGTTGGCACTCTTCGGAAACTCTGAAGAAGTGACTAACACGTAACTAGACAGTTACGACACTCTAATAACATCACGGACTCCTTTAATCACGTAACAGACGCGGCAGCGGTTAGTAATTTCAAGTAACAGCTTTACTGCCCAATGACTTTACCTCAGTTGGTCATACTTATCGGAAAATATCGCACCTCCCGTCTGATACTGTCACTTCTGACATTCCAACATACAATTCTGCCACTACTATGTCTTTCATTTACCTGCTGTCCCTTAGTAGTCATCAGTTTTTATGCGGTCTTAGTAGGAAAGCAATGCGGAGTTCCCAAACCAGTTAAGAATTTCAGTAAAATATATTAGCTATGCTACGTCGGATAAATGCTTCATACTAGACACTGTCAGGCGAATTACGTTTGGGTCGTATGATTTCACCTTACGAACGTCTGCACACGAGACACACACCTACAGGGACAGCTCGTGACAAGTGCGCGCCCCGGGCAGGCTAATAATTTGGCGCCCCTTCAAACCGATATTCTTTAAACTTTTCCTGCCTAGGACTGGGCTGGCGAACCTTTTCGAATGTGCGTGACCAAACTTCGGAAAGTTTTCGGAGAAAATATGTCGCGCGTGCAAACCTGAGTTTACTGGCACCTATTTCCGAATATTCCAGCGACGTCTTAGTGCTCCTTATAAGTTGGCGCCTTGGGCAGGTGCCAGACAGGCCCGCTCCTTTATCCGGTCTTAAAGCATACACTTAACTTCAAATTCCTCAAAAATGGCCCATCACACAAAATGTAGCTAATGTGATGGACAAAATACGTACACCCCACAAAACTAATACATGACAAGCCTCGCTGCGATCTGTAACATAAATTTGGACTGTACTGATATTACCTATAGCGACATGTGACGATAAATAAGGAATATAATTTTTCTCTGTGTAATGTTGTATGCCTAATATCTATGGGCATCGCCAGCGGTAGTTAAATATTTTCCATAAATGAACATAAAAACTGTAGTTGCATGAATACGGTAGTCTCCAGCAGGAGTGGGAAAAATTCCGGGTGACTATACTGTGCGGTGACGTCTACTGTTTGTGGGTCCTTAGCATGAAACTTGCTTGATATCTAAGAGAAGGTATGTAGTCAAACACAGTTGTGTTTGACTACATACCTTCTCCTAGTTTCACACACACAACGGGGATGACACACTTCCTAGATTGCTTGATGTCACCCTTCTTGGGCCTAGAATTGTGAAGTGGCTCCTACATTTTTGGAAAATTTGCGGACCCCTGATCTACACGATTATGAGCAACCTTTACAGGCTTATTTTAATTAAAATACAATACGACTGGATACAGAAAACAAGGCTGCAATTGGTACGCGTACAATCCACAACGCAAATAACTTAAAAATTCAACTGCTAGCCAGACACGCTCCCACCTTTCCAACCCACAGGGTCCGGGGTTCTGACTTAACCACTCTTTCAGTCATAATTTAACAACTTCGGGCCACGCAGATCTACCAAAACCGTCACTTAATTTGACACATATTACTCAATCATCTAATTAATATTCTTCGAATCATAAAGTGTTTCAGTAACTTCTCTTAGAAAAAGCAAAGAAAATGTGCTAATTTTGATTTTCATGACTCGGTCACAACACCGCCGTGATGCAATATTTTCACGATAAAAGAATCATCAACCACATGCTTTAGAGTGAACTGTTAAGGCCAAAGGACCCACGTTGGTGATACAAATGTCTGGAAATTCAAACGAACGCTGAAGACGATGCGAAAAGCTATTCCCTGCAGACGGCAAATTAGTGTCCACTTACACGTTTTGTTCTGGGCGAAGTTCAATCCATTTATTTGTTGTTTGATATAAGCGTATTTTCCGAAAATCTGTTCAGAAAATCCAAGTTCCGTTCAAATCTACAAGAAAAACGGGCACTATACATGAAGGCGTATATCCATTTATGATGTCTCGCTGAATTCTTCTTAGAATGAGAAATGTTTAAGACAAAAGTTGTACAGAAAATCAAAACACACATTTTATCTTCAGTAACTTTTTTCCCGAACGTCGTGGCGTTTATGATATAATGAAAGAGAGAGAGAGAGAGAGAAAAAGCTGTACGGCCGGACAGTCCACTGGTGACAAAACAAGACGTCGCAGAAAAGATACGATTTCCGTGCCAGATAACTAAGGCAAGAATATGGGCACTCACTCATAATGATTAATACATACTGCTCTTCCCGGCACCAACGGTTACACGGACGTGTCATCAACCTTACCTTTTACGTACACTGCCTGTCTTGTCCTGATCAGTCTGGATAATAAAGAATCGAGCAACTTACCTCAAGCTCGAAACTTCTGACTTGTATGCGGGAAGTGCCCAGTTACAATTTACAGTAAGACGAAGCCTATCCTGAGATGTTTGTGGTTTTCCTCAACCCGTGAACGCGAAATGCCCACAGAGTACATTGAAATAGGTTAAGGCCACTTCAATCCATAACATGCTTAACTCATTATTCACAATACATCATACACTCGACGGTATACAGTCCGAGAAAGCTACTGCAAGCGTCGAAACACAAACCACAGAAAAGACGCAATCGAATGCGAGGAAGTTGCTCATTCTCGCAAAATCCATACCTATCAGATGAAATTGCAAATATTTTCGCACAGAAATACGCCTTTTCCTAACAATCAATAAGCTGAAAGAATCCAATGGGCCTATCAGTCTCACTTGGTTCATACCTTATGATTGTTCCTTATCTGAATACGGTGCGCTATCCACATTAACGTCTGGACATTATGAACAGAAACAATTAATGACTGGCCAAACATGTAGCCGATCCCAGTGACCGCGCGGTCTAAGGCATGGATCTGCGGCCACTCGCTTGCTGGGATTGCGGGTTTGAATCCCGCTGGGGGCATGCATGTGTGTCTCTTGTGAGTGTTGTGTGTCCAATAAGTGAAATCGCGAAGCCCCGTAAGGAGAGGCCATGACCACGTATCAGGTCGAATTGCAAAAAAAAAAAAAAAAGTTTTATGCCTAAGCCGCAGCTTGAGGACTGGACCAAAACAAAAAATCACCTCTTACGTCACGATTATTATGCAGGTCAATAAATCTCTACATCCGTATCAGGCAACACACACACACACACACACAGTCTACACAATGTAGTATCTACAGCCCTAATAACGGAACGTTCTTACGAACTAGGTAAAATATATATATATATATATATATATATATATATATATATAGTGCATGTGTTGGTATTACTTACTGAATACTGCCATCTCGACACAGGTTTTTCTTGGTTTCCCTGTGTCTATAAGCAAATGCTGAGATGGTTCCCACCATTCCGAGTTGCCACTACATGCTTCTCATGTAGCACTCCCGACTTAAATCTAGTAGTAACCAATTTCATGTTTTGTTTACATGTAAAATAACCACTGCCACCGGGTAACAACCCAACTGCAGTAAATAAATAAATAAAATACATCAAATATATTTATTATTACCCACGTACGTATCAATAGTACTTATCCAATAAATTTATGACAATGAAGACAACAGCTGAACGGAAATTGGCGCATGCTCTCATTCGGAATCCCCAAAATTTCTTCTACAAATATCTATTTTCATATTTCGACGACTTCTAAAAGAATCCAGCATGCTATCGCCGTCGTGCTTGTCCGATTTCAGTACCAGTGGCTTAAGTCATTGGTAAAATTCTAAGCTTAAGGACTTTGCCTGGGACGTGTTAACAACCACGAAATACGAAGAATTATCCCACCTGATAACGGATCGCAACGTCCTGCGGGAGTTGCGCGGTGTTAGTAAACAAATCTGGAAGTTGGCAAGCGGTGGAGGCGGCACTGGTGGAGGCGGCAGAGGTGGGGGTGGAGGCAAGCAATGGCAACAACACTGTCCAGCTGCAGTACAAGGAGTTCCACCAATGCCATCCCTTTCTCGTCGCCTCCCTAGGCTCATTATTGCCAATCTTGACGGCGCTGGACTGTGCCCAGTGATATTAACTCGTGGGTGCACTGACGAGCCACTTGAAGGGCCAACACCCTGTTCTGCCACGATAGCTTGAAATGTTCCACGCCACAGTCTCTCAAACAACACCCGTTCGTTAACTGGACGTCGGCGATGACAGCCATTGTTATTTCCAGGAAACAACATCGTAATAAACGCACAAAAGCTATGCTCACGAACAAACAAATCAGCATACATAAACCAGTAACTATCGGCACAGTTAAATTATGGAACATTAATGTGACTGACAACAAAGAACTATCACAGTAACACGTATTGCCTATTTCTTAATGCAAAGGACTCCGACAGAAACACGGAATCGGAAGACATGATTATTTAAAAACTTCAAAGTCACAGTTTATATAAAAATTCTTCACAAAATACGTATCAATGGCGTAATACTATGATAAAGTATAAACACACACAAATGGAAGACTGCAACGAGGCACGAAGTTGGTCTAATGCAGGCCCTATGCACAGCACACGGTACTTATGGAAGACATATCAGATTTTGTTACAGGAACAGGCAGGTGACTAGGTGACGGTCATCTAGGCATGATTACTGTCCGGATTATGGAGGATGATGGCCGCCGCAGAATCTGGGCAGAAGCAGCATAAGCCGCCGCTCCATGGTCCTTTCGGAGGGTGAGCGAACTATCACTACACGTTCCTTCACTATTGGGCTACACAAGTCGGTAAGAAGATGGAATAATTGCGTCGGCGCAACCTCTCGGTATAGGACGACAGAGACAGAGCTACGAATATTGGAGCTCCTGTATTTATCCACGGTTTCTACTGCAGCATCCGCTCTTCGAATCAACCCCCGACACCATTCATTTCCTCCTCCCTTACTGCTACACCCCCTTTCTGCTTAACCACCCCCTCCGCCCTTACACAGGCCCTATATACACACTGCGAAAATCGATCTTTGCGGCCATGGCCCGTGTGGCGAGGTGGGGGAGAAACCTAACGTGTGCCAACATTTTGAAACATTCCTCTGAATTCAAACTGGTATGGTTAGTTAGCCATCTGCTGAATCGATAACATATTATCTAAATTGATGGATTAGGTGCAAATACCAATTTTCGACAAAGGCACAATTAAAGAAAAATGTAGTGGAATTACATGTCACACAAGTAATGAGATCATTCACATTAACCTCAACAATCATGCAGACCGTAAAAATAAATCTTAATATAGCTACGAGTTCGCAGTATGGCAGAATGAAAACACAAACTGTTGCTGAAAGCATGCTTGCAGTACTTTTATAGACACAGCCTTCAAACTCGGTAGACAAACAAGTAGCACAATCGTTTTACGCCCGCTATAAAAATCACACCGATCATTCTAAGAGCTCTCGTTTATAAAAGTATGTCATAAAATCCTGGTCCATCTGCATCAGAATTAAACGTCACTGGTTCCTTCATAATTCTGTTAGATCTCATGTCACTTAAAGAACCTCAGCGAATTTGCGGGGTTACTGCAAGAGTGTACAAGGTGCACGTTCCAAAACACTACATTCCTTTATTACGAAATGCATATGTCGCGTCACAATTCTTGTGCCTTCCACTTTGCTACTTACTTACTTACCTCATGGAAGAGAAACCTTCCTCAGAACCTAATCGGTTCTCAGCTAGTCAAGAAATTCTCCGCATTTTATAGAACCCGAAGGTTCATTACCGCATTCACAAGTGTCCGCCACCTTTCCCTATCCTAAGCCACATCGATCCAGTCCATGCCTCACATCCCACTTCCTGAAGATCCATATTAATATTATACTCCCCATCTACTCCTGGGTCTTCCAAGTGGTCTCTTTCCCTCAGGTTTCCCCACCAAAACCCTGTAAACACCTCGCCCCTCCCTCATAAGTGCTACATGCGCCGCCCATCTCATTCTTCTCGATTTTATCACCCAAACAATATTGGGTGAAGAGTACAGATCATTAAGCTTATCATTATGTAGTTTTCTCCATTCCCATGTTACCTCGTCCCTCTTACGCCCAAATATTCTCAACGCCCCAATCTCAAAAACCATCAGCCCTTTTCCTCCCTCAATGTCAGCGACCAAGGATCATATCCATACAAAACAACAGGCAAAACTATAGTTCTGTATATCTTAATCTTTAATTTTTTGGATAGCAAACTGGAAGACATAAGATACTGCACCGAATGATGGCAAGCATTCTCTGATTTCGATCTGCTCTTAATGTCGATAAAGCATATTACTTACTTACTTACTCCATGGTGCAGAAGCTTTCTTGAGAAGCTAACTGGTTTGCAGCTAGTCAAGAAATTCCCCGCATTTCACGGAACCCGAAGGTTCATTACCGCACTCACAAGCGTTCGCCACCTGTCCCTATCCTGGGCCAGCCCAATCC
>Ga0123352_10016385_pt1 | contig 11807 bp, 6 predicted proteins | sample TergutLab28metaG_FD_89700 | JGI IMG/M metagenome (GOLD analysis project Ga0123352, IMG submission 89700) | Labiotermes labralis P1 segment gut microbial communities from Petit-Saut dam, French Guiana - Lab288 P1 | ecosystem: Host-associated > Arthropoda: Insects > Digestive system > Gut ...
TATAAGCAAATGCTGAGATGGTTCCCAAGATTCCAAGTTGCCACTACATGCTTCTCATGTAGCACTCCCGACTTAAATCTAGTAGTAACCAATTTCATGTTTTGTTTACATGTAAAATAACCATTGCCACCGGGTAACAACCCAATTGCAGTAAATGAATAAATATATAAAATATAAATGTGTCTGTAGCTTTAGTCATCCATAATGCCATGCGCATGCGCTATATTGTCTTCTGTGGCCTGACTGGCTCTACTATATTTTTCCACATTATTTTATGAACGGCACGATTTTCGGGAAATGGTTATTGAACACAAAATGTGTGTTTTGATTCTCTGTGCAACTTTCGGCCGAAGCATTTCTCATTCTAAGAAAAACTGAGCGAGATATTATTTAAAATATATGTCGGTCTTCATGCTAAGTACCCCGTTATTCTTTTCAGATTTTAACGAAAGTTGGAATTTATCGAATTTTTTTTAAAAAAAATACGTAAGATTTGCATGAAAATACGTCAAGTCGGAGCCTAATTTTTTCGTGCGGACAGCCAGATAAAACTGACGAAGCTAACAGTCGCTTTTCGCAATTTTGAGCGAGCGCCTGGAACTGCATGGCTGAGTGCCTACTGCGTAACAGAATGTACATTAAGTGGCGACATTCTCATAGGCGGGGTCGAAGATGGGTACGTCCCGTCCAGGGAGTTCAGGGAGCCCATTGACGTCACGCACATCAATCTGATATGGCCGTCCTGACACTCGGAGTGTCCAGTTCTTGTCGACATCATCACGTATCGCCCACCAGCTCTCTCCTACACCTTACGGCGTACTGCATTGTCTCCCACGTTTAAGGGGTTACACATGTTTCTGCCTGGCGCGCCACGTGTACCCACGTGCATCTCTAACGCTTCGCCCTCAACGCGACCAATCATTATTACCGTATGGTTTCATGTACACCAGAACGGAGAACCGAGTGGGCCGGCATGGCGGTGTATACCGAAGGTGACCCGCTTGACAATCTGGACCGAACAACGGCTAACCTTACTGCGACTTTCCGAGATTTTCTTCGGTTAGTTTAGGTATATTACGACTTAGCTCTTAGCTTGCGCTATGGCCGCCTCCTTCCAAACAGTTTACAGTTTATCAACCGTCATATTAATGACATTATTCAGTCTAAGATTATGAAATAAACCAGAGATCCGTGGCACGTCAGCTCCTCTTTTGCTAACAATCTGCATTTCTAGGTCACACGCAAATTAACTGGATTTTGTGATGCAGAAACGACATTTCACAAGATAACTGCTATTAGAGTGCCTTCGAGAAACCGAATGCGCCTTCGGACTCTTCTGGCAGTTCCTCCTATTCTTTGTCATTAATTCTTGGCTGTGGTGATGAAATCGTTTGTTTCGGCTAAATAATGACAGGGAGTATATAATCAACATATTAATATACGTCACCACAAGTATTTATTGGAGTAATAGGCTAGATGTTTCGACCTGTTAACACGTCATCATCAGCCCTCCAGGAGGACAAGTCTGGCACAGGGAACTAAATTTCGCATCATAAATCGTTATGTGTTGATGTTCAGGGTGGCTTTTTTTTGTATGGATTGCAATTTGTGCTTTATATTTTGAAGTTTCTCATTCAACTAGGCGCGTGTTCATCCAAGCAGATTTCTGCGTTCTTGCTGTGCTCTTACAGTTTAAATTAGGGACATCAAACCGTTTTATTTCAAAGATACTCGCAGGTCTACGTCAACGAAAATGACTTACTGCGTGCCTAAGCAACAAAGTCATAACGTCAACGAGATGCAGGCAGAGAATCTCATCGTAAGGGATGAGCACAGACTACGTGACGCAGGGAACCCAAGGACGGACACTGGAGAGGGTGTCAGAAACTGACAGGATACATAAACCAGAATACGTACCCCAAACTGTGTTTTGGAAAACAGTTCCAGGAAATAAATAGCTCATGCTTCACTCAGGTGTTACAACGTTGTTTTCTACGTGTGGGCTCCACATACGCCCACTCTTTGCATGGCGGAGAATGTATGCATAATGCGCAAGATCCCTCACCCCCTCAGCAAAACCTTGGACTACGCAAGTATATAGAGAATTACAGCCACATTTTATGCAATAATAAATACATTATCTCGAAGACTATGTCACAATTTAGCATGACGAGTCGTTCATTTCACAACTATGTTAAGCGCCTGGCAACCCTGTTGTCAACAGCAAAAATCATCAGCTTCATTTTTGTGGTCTTCTGCTCCAGAGGTCAGATGACAATTCGAATATAGCTTCCGTATCGTTGGCATTTTTATGTTCGTACGAGAGCAAGGGCCACAATTGCAACATGACAGACGTTTTTGTGTTTACTGGCAGGCGGGCGGCTGCAACTTAGCCATCTGCAAACAGAATAACTGACTGCGTAGAGTGGCGTCAACGGAAACTCGAAACCTCTGATTGTTTTATGTGTAAAAAAGGTAAAGTTTATCACAGAACAGGCCATGAAGGGCCAGAGGGGAAGTAGAAGAAGTACAGCTGTACTCTTTCTTTAACCTCGGCGCTAGATGGGGGTGGGTGGTAAACGCCACACACCGGCCTTCATACTCCCCGGGAAGGAGACTTGGTACACATTGTCCAGGATGCAGGGTGGGCCCCATGGCTCGTTTGCACGGGTGCGGAAAATTTCACCGCAACCGGGATTCGATCCCCGGACCGCCCAGCACGTAGAGTAGTCACAATACCGACCACGCAATCCCGGTCCACTGTTTTGTCTGTACCTCTCTCCATTTATCTTAATACTCCGCGAAGAATGAAGTCTAACAAGACACTGAGACCTGCCAAAGTCATACTATTTTTTGTCCAATGGCTGTGAAATGAACAAACAATGGAGCTGTATTATCGGACGGTTGACTTGTCTCATTCCTAAACCGTCTGGTGGACTGGGCGTCTTCCAGTTTGCTTTTACGTTAACATTTTTTTGATATATTACTTTCTTACACCTCATACTTTACGGGCCGTGGGCACGCGGTGGCGCAGTTGGTTGAGGCACTGCGCTACTAGCCGGAAGATCGCGGGTTCGATTCCCGATGGTGTTATTGGAATTCTTCATTGACATAATCCTTCCGGCCGCACTATGTCCCTGAGGTCGACTCAACCTCTAACAGAAATAAATACCAGGAATATTTCCTGGTGGGTAAAGGCGGCCGGTACTTATGGCTTCATGTGCCGATTGTCTTGAAATCTGTGAGCATCAACCTCCTGGAACCCTCAGGGACTGTCCAGGCCTGTAATGGGATTGCTTTTACTTTACGGGCCGATTTAAGCGGAGTTTGTATTTCATACCGTTGTAACGTACTGTCGGGATAACTTTCGAATAAACGTTGTGTAGCTGAATAGCGCATTGGAATGCGAAAGTTCATGCCTATGGCTTAATTATTTTTAACGATTTATTTGGGGTTTCTTAAAAAATAAAGTCTCTTGACTTTGTGAGTAATTGCCTGAGTTATTTACGAACTCTGCTCCGTGAGTTTGTTACATATTTTTGAGAAATATGTGGAAGATTCACTTTACATCCCAGCAGTCGTCTAAAAAAAAAAAAAAACAAGTGAACACAAAATAAACGTAAATCAGACGTTGCGCAGAAGATATGTGACATTCATAATTACTAATAATATCATATTGTAAATTATTTATCTGCAATGTGCTATACCTTTCTAATTTATTTCCATTCCATACAGAGGTTTCAAGAATCTTGGGTGTTTTATGACATTGTGTCGTTTCTTTTGCAATAAATTTTGGTTTTTTGATAAATATCTCTGAAAGTTCAACCCTCCCCCCCCCCCTAAAATCGTGTTGGCTCGAAACATGCTGCTTCGTCAGAGTTTGCCCTTGCCTTGAAGCTTCGAATTTCTTGACGACCAGCATGAGATTCAGCATGTTGTAATTTGGGTAAGGTGTAACGAGACTTCCAGTTTAAATTACGCATTTTTCCAGCACAAGTGTTTACTAGTGCAAAAGATGCGTGTGCAAATAAATGAGTATTCTTGGTTTTAGAGAGCACATCTCCTGTAATGTGACTCAGCAATAAATAAATAGAAATGGGCTTTGAAGACAAGATGGTCAAAAGTTCTTTCGCAAACGTCACATTCAGGAAACAGAGAAATTTTTAGAAAGTGCTTGTGAAATGAGGTTACATCAGTTGAAGTTACCGTTTTGTTTATGTCATGAGAATGGTTACTACGGCTTTATTTATCAGCTGCTTATTGCGGTTGTTTCATGTTCGCAGTTGTTGCAAATGACAGTGCGTTTCTAACATTTCATTTAATAATTTCCCGAGAATGAATAGAGCTAACTGAACCAGGATATGAACTACGTAATGACTGTGCGCGTGGAATATCATATTGGAAATTGTTTTCCACGTGGGTTAATAACGTGACGCACATACTCTGATGCCTTCAGGAGGGGTAAAGGGGGATTTATTATTACGCGGAGCTAAATTTGTGCTGGTGCCTGTTGATTGTGGGCACCTCCCATCTCTGCACTGCGCTTCCGGTACAGGCGGCAACCTGTGGGCTTTTAAACGACGATGTACCAACTACAGGCATCTGTTAATGCTGACGTACTATGGAGGACGGCGCGCAAGACTTCCACACTTCTCTGCTGTTGAATTTGCCACAAGCTTCCTCTTTCTTATGCATACCAGCCCAAAGCGCTTTTCTCTGCGATGATTGTGTCTACCAACATTCCTGTGAACTGAATTGTTAGAAGAATGGAGGGCATATAGCAGTACCGCTAAGCCTTTTATGTGGTGCGGGCGAATTCGACAATTTGGTCTGCATGCCGGCAACATGAATACAGAATCAGGAACATGTACGTCTAAGTATAATTTTAACAGTGTATTTTTGTATACTCCATGTTCAATGGAAAGTGCTGATAATAATAGAACAAATGTATATGAAATTCAATTCACAGTCTAGGCTAGGGTTTTTGACGTTCAGGTGACCGTGCATCGTGATAAATTCTTATAATAAAACGAACTAGATGCACTAATTTCTCAAATTTATTTTTGGAATAAAATTCTACATGTTTCGGACAGTTCCTCTGTCCATCATCAGGAGTTTTTCGCTGTACACACAGCAATGGTGTATGTCATACAGGTTTGCTGACAGCTTGCGAGCAGGATCAGGACGGAACTGCAGTTCCGTCCTGATGAGTTTTATTCCAAAAATAAATTTGAGAAAATAGTGCATCTAGTTGGTTTTATTATAAGAATCTAGGCTAGGGTATCGCTGTTTTGGCACATTTTTCAAAATGAATTTGTAATGTAATGCAAGTCTCCATAAATTAGCAGTTCACAAAATTTCCAAAATTGCTTCTGTGTCGTATCCCGGCTTTGCAAGGGAAAAGGTTACGAGACGTTTAATCATTTCAAACGTCTCCGCGGGCAGCATGGCAACATGAGGGCCGCGAGCTGCGGGTTGAGCGGACCTGGTTTACAGGGAAGTAGGCTGGAAGAGGAACCATGACAGCTCGCAGATGACGAGGTGTGTTCGGTAAGAAACGATGGAAACAGAAACAGAGAACGGGAAGCGAGATGGTAGGAAACACTCTTCATTATATTTCCAGGTTAGTACTCGGCGTTCTTCTTGGGGCTGAGCAAAGCGACGTCATTCGTCAGAGTAGGTTGGTCTGTGCCGGCTATGGGTGCCTCTCAGATGGAGGCAAGCAAGCAAGTCCGTTAAATGTACAGCTGAATATGATTATTAATACGCAAGGGTAACTTTTTTCATGCCCATCCCAGCGGTTGCGCGGTAAATGGCGTGGGTCTGCGGCTGCTCGCTTGCTGGGATCGCGGGTTCAAATCCCGTTGCATGGATGTCTGTCCTTTGTGAATGTTATGTTTTGTCAGGTAGAGGGCTCTGCTTCTGGCTGATCACTCGTCCAGAAAAGTCCTACCGAGTGTGACGTGTCGGAGTGTGATCGTGAACCCTCAATAACGAGGAAGCATGGCCCACTATGAGCAGCTGCGCCATTTAAAAAAACTAGTTACATAAAAAGTCGCCGACAAAAGTCGGCTCTTGGGACAACTCTCGTCAGTAGCATTCAGGACGTGTCCGATTTGACTACATGTTTTCGTGTCGTCGTCAGTTCCACTAGGAATGTGCCGGTTTGGTACCTCAATCAAAGACAGCCCCTTTCAGCGGCCTCTCCAATTCACTATTTACTGATCTTCATTATTATTCGACGCTATATATGTTTGAGATTCTGTGAGGGCTGCCGAACACACGCTGCAAATTAATAAAAATTAATAAAATACACAGCCTATGGGGTACGCCCAGGTTTCGGACACAGGAAACAGCCCCCCTGCGTGAAGACGGGAGCTGGATATAGTGAGTAAGTAGTTATGGACAGCCGATAGGTGGGCGAACTTCGGCTTGTATCTTTAGCAGGGGCTAACAACGTCTCTGCGTAAGGAACGTAGCATATACGTAATGTTAGAAGTGGGTCTTGCAGGGATTCTGTAGCATGGCTGACGCAAACTGAAGGAGGGAGTGTGTGAGTCCGTGGATTAAATTTGTGTGGCTGAGGATAGGTTTTTATGAAAATGGTAATAGAACTTCCGGTTTTGTAAACGGCGTGGGGTTTCTTGTTACGTCGAGGGACTATCAACTTTCCGAAAATGTCTTTGCTCAACGGTGTTGCGTAGTTTGTGGTCACAAACCTGCCGTTTTTATACAAGCTTAACTGGCTAAATAGAGGACACAGAATGAAGTTTCATAGATCGATCTTCCCCCCCTCGAGGTGTTACGCTTCCCCCTCCACCGCAGTTTCATATATTACCCTCCATTCTAGCCCTTCCATTCACAGAAATGTCTGCGGTCACTGCCACGTAGTAACACCTTCCGTATCGACAAGCGTTTGGGGCTGGTTGACATAGGCAAGATGGTGTTGCAGATTAATACAACAGTGCAGAAAAAGAGGCGATCCTTGAGAACAGTTATCCTCGCCATCCAGAGACCTTCTTGTTTTGAACATGAGTATAAATTAAAGCGTCAAAAGGAAAATTTGACAGTTCACATTTCTAGCTGTGATTTGTACGGCCACTGATTCGTTCTCAGACAATATTGTCCTTGAGGGATACTCTGAAATTAGTGTTTCACTGAATATACATGCCATGACCTTGAGGATGTTCTTGAAAGACAGCTTGATAGATTAACTGGTGCTGCTTCCAAGAGATGCATTTGAATCGGCGAGGGGCGAAACGGGAGTGCAGACCGTAGCGTATCTCGTTGATGCTTTGACGACAATTTGTTTTCGGCAGTTGCGTAACTACAAGGACGATTTGCTACATAGAGACAGAACAGTGACAGACTTTCGGTTATTCCGTATGTTCGCAACACTATGTAGCCTAGCGGACATGAATCGTAAAAGAACACACGCGCGCACGCACACACTCGCACCGGACGTAAACAAAGTGCACACATATAAAGACGTAAGAAACGGAAAGAGTGATTTAGCTTATGAACTTAGAATTTTACACTATCCACTTCTAACATAAGAAGAACAAGGTGAAATAGACGCCTGTGTGTTAACTACACGTCTTATCACTTGTTTATTTTTTTACATGGTGCAATTTATTTACAAGGAAATTCTGTATGTTATGGGAAAACTTGCGCGTAGGTTAGTGTTCGCACTCCGCAGGTAACAGTCTCAGTCCACGAACCTGCAGCACAGTGTGTAGGGGCTGTTCATTGGCCGATAAGGGATACACGCAAGCAGTAGGCCTCGTTCAAACTTGGCCATGACCCAAATCTGGTCTGCGTAAGGGACTGCCAAACTGTTAGCGGCTGGCCGAGACCGTATTCTGGATTTAAACGGCCAGTCAGTGATTCATTCCTCTGTACACAGTTCCGTAAATAACTCAGCACTGCATATTAGGTGGCGCAGTTTATGCAACCCAGCCACCCGAACGCATTAAAATAATAAACTTCTTGGAGTGTTGTCAAGTTCCGACATCCAGTTTCCACTGCAGTCTTCGTGTTGAGACTATTCTGACACACGTGTTACAGTCCGTTGTGGGTGCATTAATAGCATCTTACAGTGGGCTTGAGTGCAACGCGGATTCAGCAGTTTAACCGCCGAAGAAAGGACGAATTTGCTATCGACAACTCTGAGCCCTAAACTCAGGTTCGTGCTACAGAGAGTCTGTATCGAAAATACTTGGACCAACTTCGAAAATGAGTTTTTCACACCAAAACAAATAAAATTTCGTACATACAGACAGGGGTGCTGATAAGTCCTTAGCCCGAGCAGGAAGGAAACAAGCTAATGTTTCTGTCAGAATGGCGTCAATTTCCTTAGGTGCCGTGCCTTGCAGGAAAAGAAATTTGATGACAGCTCGCGTCTCGATTTTGTTGAAATCGCGCGCGTCGCTTTAAATGCTTCCGAGCTTGTTTCCTTCCTGGTCGGGCTAAGGACTTATCAGCAGCCCGGTATATCCGGAAATGAGTTCGCAAAATTACGAAAGACGACCATTAGCCTTGTCATGTCTGTCCGCCCGAATGGAACAATTCAGCTCCCACTGGACGGATTTTCACGAAAATTCGTATTGGAATATTTTCCGAGAATATGTCCAGAAAATACAAGTTTCATTAAATCTGGCAAGAATAACGGATACTTTATAAGAAGACCTGTGTACGTTTATGACAATAGTTCACTGAATTCTTCCTAGAATAAGTGTTTTAGATGAAAGTTGTCGCGAAAATAAAAAATATTATGTTCAAAACCTCTTCCACGAAAATCGTGACTTTATGAGACAATGGTCCCGGGGTGACTGCAAATGATTTGATAGGCAACAAAATGCATTGCTACAGTGTCTCTTCATTTCCAATTGGCCATGAACACACTAGGGGTTTTAATTGCTCCCACACAAACAAGAATTTAAACGGCTGAGTTAACACTTTGTTGGACTGTACCTCGAAAGCTAAGGGTTTGCTCACATACAGTGATGCCAAGTCCGTTTCTTCTTTTGGTGTGGTGAACTCACTCCTGAATTTCGCCCAAACATTTTAGATACACTCTCTATTTGTGCTAGCGGAAATTTGACACGCGTTCTTTCTGTGTATCTATGTACGGTGTAGGGTTCTCTGGCTTATGTTTTATTTGTATCTTTATCTGTAATTGTCGGAGGATAAAACGCCTTTATGTATAAGAATATTTAAGTTTCTATAGCGACTAAATGCGATTCAGTCTTTATCCGTAACGCCGGCGTTTTACTGCAGTTGGTCGCTCAGAAAGTTCTCAGGGGTTATCGGCCGCTTTATTGCTACGAAGTGAAATAAATAAGACACGCCCTGTATGTGGGGTGAAGATGTCGCTGTCCGTGCCATGAAGATGCATTAGGGAAGTAAAGGTGTATCTTGGTCCATCCTGAATTCCGGCACTAGTTGTAGGTGAGTAGTCAGCTTCACGCCGCGACCGGCTTACATCACGGAAATAATCCCGGTACCCATCGAATAGGAGGCTGGGTGGACCCCAGAGCCGATCTGGACGATATGGAGAACAGAGAAACCAGTTGCTCCGTCGGTATTCGAAACCCGGATGGTCCTGTTTGTAGCCTAGTGCCTATGTCGGCTGCGATATTCTGACTCGCGCGCGCGCGCGTTTGTGTGTGTGTGTGTGTGTATTTATGTATGTATATATACACTCACACATATGTGTGAGTGTGTGTGTGTATGTATGTATGGATACACACACACACACACACATATGTGTGAGTCTGCGCGCGTGTTTGTACGCACGCACCACACAACAACCTCTATGGGCATGTGGAAAATCAGCGGTACTTTGCATTTGGGATATCCCACTTTCGTGATCCGATTCGGAGAGATGCTGTAATGACTGCGGGTTTTTTTTAATGTAGTCTGTGTGTTTTAAACAAATTAAGTAACACGAGACTTTGTTCGCACAACCTCCCCAGCTAACCGTCCATAAATCACTCTACTTCTCGTTCTTACACAAATCGGGACAGCTGATGGGCGTCGTTAAATGAACAAACCAAAGAAATATGCTGGCATCGTCATACGAGTTTCGTTAAGGTGTTCGGGCAACACAGATTTTCTTATTCATCGACGTGAGTATACTATCAAACATGTTCACATACCTGCGCATCCACTCACGATATTGGCTTTGTCCGCAGTGCGGTGGACGTCATTGCCGCCCCATTTTATACTTACGCCCTTCAAAAGCCCTTGGCGGGGGTTAAAACACGTGCCTGGAGCGATGATGACATCAGAGTATTCCTGGATTAAACGCTTCGTGGACCGTAGCGACATGACCGACGCACCTCTGTGACACGACGCATGGAGGAGGAAGTTCAATTAAAGTAGAGTAACCACATCTCCAATATATCAGAAGGGCTACCCTCAAATGTTCTCACAGAATAAATGGTAAGGAAATGAGGATCACGCTTGAATGTATTTTATTCATAGACTGTTGATAGTGCTGGCTGAATTGAAGTGCCGATGGCAGGGTAAAGCGACACTTGTCAGCAGTGTCATACATATTTGGATTCCGTCAAAGCAGAGAATTTCATAAGTGCTGAAAAACTGTTGGCTCCCCAAAGGCTACGTTTACGAAGAACACAGCAGAATAGTTGTCTTGTTAGATGGGTTATGACCTGTCCTAATTTCAGTAAAAAAATAAAAACTGGAGGTGATTAAATTGAGTACAGCTAAAGAGGAAAGAATAAACATTTTTTAATACTTCTTTCAAAGAAACTGTCAACAATAAAACAGACCATTCAACATATATTGGCCTATAAATATTAGTCGGGTGATCAAAGCCAAAGAAATATGGGGAAGAAGAGAAATGCAGACGGGCTTTTGGTTAGGAAAAATGCAGGAAAGAGACCACTTGGAAGACCTAGGCGTAGATGAGAGGATAATATTAAAATGAATCTTAAATAGGATGAGAGGGCCTGGACTGCTTAGGATATGGAATATGTGAGCATGGTAATTAACCCTCTGTTTCATAAAATGCGGTGAATGTCTTGACTAGCTGAGAAACTAGTAGCTTCTCTAAAGGGTCTCTGCTGCCTTGAGTACGTTATATATAGGCCTATATTATGTAGTTACGCACCGTTCGTTAAACTGCAGGAGGACGGCATATCCATCAGCCTGTTCGCACGAAGGAATTTACTTCTGATTAAGTGAATTGTTATTAAGGCTAGTCTGAATCGTCATTACAGTGCGTGAGCGAAGGAGAGCTTTGGTTTACATTAAACATAATGGTGACCGGTTTTACATGATGGTCCAAATAGCATCTGGAAGTGCAGGGAGCTAAGAGCAACACTACGTCACGTGAGTTAAGGCCCCCTGCAGAGCGCGCACAGTAATATATATATTTTTAAAATTTGTCTCCTTTATTGTACCACCAGTCTAGTACAGACTACAAGTACTCTTAACCTTATATCCTACGCTGATATCACATGACCTGTGGAGTAATATTCCATTGAATATCCTCACATCAGATGTTCTCGTACCTGTGTACTGTACTTATGAGAAGCTTGTAGTGAGTTCAGTTGGTTTGAATCGTTTTAATCTTCTTGGTTCTTCTTCTTCTAGTAGTGCGGGTATGAGTTTATTGGGATGTGTGATTAGATTTTCTCGGTATTTGGTATTGAAGTTAGTTATTTCTGCTTTTACTGTGGGTATCTGTAGATCGGTGTGTAAAATAGTGTTCGGTACATACCGTGGAGCGTTGACGATTGATCTGAGGACTTTATTTTGAAATCTTTGCAGTATTTCGA
>Ga0123352_10016386_pt1 | contig 11806 bp, 5 predicted proteins | sample TergutLab28metaG_FD_89700 | JGI IMG/M metagenome (GOLD analysis project Ga0123352, IMG submission 89700) | Labiotermes labralis P1 segment gut microbial communities from Petit-Saut dam, French Guiana - Lab288 P1 | ecosystem: Host-associated > Arthropoda: Insects > Digestive system > Gut ...
AGCGGCTCCAGGTCTAGAAAACAGAGATTAACGGCTGTGGGGACCCGTTGCGCTGACCACGTGACACCCCTCTATCCGCAAAAGTTGGCACTAACTTCGCCGACAAGCGGCGGCCGCTCTGTCTGTATAGTTCGCGTGCGGATTAAGGCCACGGAGTTTAGTTTATATATATATATATATATATATATATATATATACATAACAAAGTGGTGCGGAAAGACTTGTGACGACATGACCGACCAACCCGACTGATCAGCCATCTTTCCAACTAATAACAACCCATAAAACCAATCAGCATTCATCATCTTCATCTGCTCGTATTTCTTTCCATTTGTCCGTGTTGTTTATTTATTACGTCCAGCTTTCACTTGCTGTTACTTGGCATACCGTCAGCAATAAAATGTTACGTTACAAGAATATGCACGGTTGTATCTGCGCCCTAGTACATTGGGGGGCATGAATGTAACTTCCCTCTCATTCTAGACCTCATTACTAGATAGTGGGGGTGGTAAGGTTCACACTACGACCACCTTACCCACAGGTACAAATTACTAATACCCATTCTATGGACGGTGAGCACGCTTAAGAGCGATGGAATACGTCAGTGACTAGTCCAGTGAAGAGCAATTGCATGCAACGTTCACTTTGCGTGACAGGCTAGCTTGGCTCGCTGTGACACCTTTATGTATACATACATATATATGAATACTTGGTTGTTTTTCTTATTATTCTTCTGTTTGCCTGCCTACAGATCATTTGAAGTAAGTCATGAGGATGTCTGACGAATAAAAAACCAACTAGATGTCACTTGTTACTTTATTTTACTTCTTAGAGACTCAACATGTTTCAGGCATTAATATGTCCATCATCAGGAGTTTACGACTGTGTTGTTGAACTACCACATTGACCGTTTCGTGGTAGTTCAACAACATGGTCGCAAACTCCTGAAGATGGGCATATTAATGTCCGAAACATGTTGAGTATATAAGAAGTAAAATAGAGTAACAAGTGACATCTAGTTGGATTTTTATTCGTCAGTTATCACAATAATGCACGGTCCAATAAACATCAGATTCATGAGGATGTGTTTGTTGAAGAAGACAGGAATTACAAAACCACGTTCAACAGCTGTCATCTTGTAGAATCAACAATCTCGATATTTGTAGTGGAAAGATCATGAGGTAGAAATAATCCTGGGATCAGAGAAGAGAAGGAAAGAGTTTCTTCAGAAGGCTGAGGACGACAGACGGGTATGTACGGAAAAAGATGACGCAGCTTGACTGTTTTCTCGAATCCCCTGGCTGAAGACGAAGACACGAGCAGACCGACCATCGCAAAATTGGAAAAGTGTTTCGAGTTTATAAAGCATACGAATTTGTATTAAATTTGGTGTGTTGTGTACTATTTCAGGTACAAATCTAAGGCATGAACAGGTACTAAGACATTAAATGCCTAGGAACATGAATATGTTTTCGTTATTACATACAAGTATTGAATATGACAACAAATTTAAACAGAGTTGTAGATATGAAGGAATTTTAAATTTTGACGTAAAACATTTTCTGTACGGTGGACACGATATACCATTCTGAAGACAATTTATCAATTATTATCTAATCTTCATACATCGTAGCGCCAGAAACGGGCCAAAGTTCAAAGGTCATCACACAACATTTCGTGCATATAAGCCACTAACAACTGCCATAGAAATTTGGTGAGCTGTAGCGATGGTAAATGTCTCCATCATCACCAAGATGCTGGAGATAATAGCTTACTGTGGAACCCTGTCGGAATATTTTACCAGACCAGACGGCTTGACATCCAAGGGGGCGGCAGTCTTATAAATCACACTCGTAGGAATTTATTGGTATTGGACAAGGCTGCACGGATAGGGTACCTGTGCTCCTAAAACTCGCGACGTTTAGCCAATCCGTGTGTCAGGATTGCATTCAATTGATTGAAAGAACACAATGTTGCAGCGTTTCCCCCATTCACACAGCCAAGGAATAAACTTAAATTGCAACAGCAGATAATCAGACTGTGCTGTTCAATTTAATGCTTTAATTGCCTGCACTTTCCAACTAATTCCTTTTTAGGCACGTTAACGAAATCGCGAAAAGCGTCTATTAACTTCGTTATTTCTGTCCGTCTGTCTGTCCGTCCGTATGGAACAAATCGGCCCCCAATGAACGGATCTCATTAAATTTAATATGTAGATAATTTTGGAAAGCTGTCAAGAATATTCCAATTTCATTAAAATCTTACATAAAAAACGGGTAATTTACAACGGACCGACATCGATTTTTTTTAATAATATATCGCTAGTTTCTTCTTAGAATGAGATGTTTCCGACATAATTTGTAGATAAAATCAAAACGCGCATTTTATGTGCAGTAACTTTTTTTTTTAACCCTGTCGTTTATTAGATAATGTGGAGAAATATTGCAGACCCGGACAGGCCACATATGGCATTATGGCGCATGCGCATTGCATGCTGGCTACCTAAGGCTACAAACACCCACTCAGCTATGCAATACATATTGTTTTTCCACTGCAACAGTGGTTGCACGAACGTTATACAAAGAGTGTCTCTCTTGTTTTGTTTTTAGACAGTATTCGAACTACACAGGTTTTGCCAAATCTCGTGTATTTGTAGGCATGCGTATTATTTTGGAGAAAACGACTCTGTATAGCGCAGTTATCTTTAAATGACATAATAGTTATTTGTGATACAGCATTTTGACGTAATAACTGTGTAAATCACACAAGACGTGTGTGTGTGTGTGTGTGTGTGTTTTAGGAGGTGGTGTTTATTCCACGACACTCCCACTAAACTGTACCACAGCGTCAAATAGAAGAATAACGTATGAACGAAAAATTGTGAGGATTTGAAAGGAATCGGCCATACCCTAGTCGAGGTACTATCCTGTTCCCACATTTGCTTGGAGTTACTGATAGAAACCACGAAAAAGTCAGTCAGTACAGCTGGTGTCCAACAGAGATTGCAACCGAGCGCCTCCAGAATAAAAATTCGCTGTTTTTTTTGTGCTGCACCACCCACAGTGGTGCCTGTTGTGTTGTGTGTTAAATCATAATTTGAATTCGTAAACATTTTCAAATGTAAACTTCAGGTTTTTGATGAACTGGGTAGGGTAAAGAGAGGAATATCTGACTATCCAGTATATCCAGTGTAGCAGCAGAGACACTGTGTTTAAATTAACTGATGAACAAGAAACAAAATGCGTATAGTGTTGAAAACTGATCATTTGGCTTTGTGGAGTTTGTAATATATAGGTATTAGTGTGTAACGGAGTAGAAAATAGGAATATACACAACAAAAACAAGATACGAAACACAATAAAGGACCTTATTTACGAGACCAGTACGCGTTGCAAGTAAAAGCATGCATTAGCATATAAATCACATCCACGTATGGGAAGCGATTGTGGTGATTGTGGTCAGGCAATCGACTGTTAAAGGGATTTTTAGAAAGCATTATTGTATATTTACTGAGAATCTGAAATTAGAGCGCGCTGCCAAAGGGTAGATCAATGTGAAATAATAATGTAATGGCCAGTCGTGGCCAGTCGCGTCAGAACTGTACGGTGTTATTAGCATTTACATTTATAATACAGCATGTAACTTCAGCGAGCCTTGCTTCAATCATTACCTTTAAATATTGCTACTAACACTAATTTGAAGGCAGGACAGCGTATTCAGAGTAGTGACTAGTCTACAGGCTGGACAGTGTGGTTGTGTTTGTGGTTCAATTCCCAGCAAGTTTAGGGGTTTTTCTTTCCTCCGAACTGTCCAGACTGTTACTGGGTCACAGCCGTTCTATTTAAAGGGTACCGGCGGTTCGGGTCTTTCGCCGGGACATACAGCTAACAAGACCCCTCCAACAAATGTCGAGGATATAATGAGTGGAAATTCACCTCCACCCTCCCACATGACCTCATGTTGTGCACAGTAAAAAAGAAAGGCAGAGTGATCCCGTTACAGGCCCGGTGTGGCCCAGAGGGTGGGTAGAGGTATAGCTCTTCTTTTCCATGTAGCGACACTAGAATGGGGTGAGTGGTCAGCAGCACGCCCCGGCCGGACTTTACCCCCGGGAAAGACCCGACACCCATCTTACAGGAGGCTGGGTGGGCCCCAGGACCGCTCTGGACGGGCGGAAAATCTCTTCCCCACCGGGATTCGATCCCGGACCGTCCGTAGCTCAGTCGCTATACCGACTGAGCTACCGGGCCCACGTTTGCATAGTAACAAATATAAATTTACACCACATCTATTCCTACTCTTACTACTGCTATTATTATTATTGTAAGTGTTAGTATTAGTGCTATTAGTATTAACACAGCACTTACATTCGAAACCCTTTCTGAGTGCACAAACACCAGCTTGAGATGGACCAACACCAGCAATGGTTTATTGCACAAGCAACCACGCCGAAGGTTATGACGTGTCTCCACACCCACCCCCCCCCCTCCGCACTGCACTATGACTAGTGCAATTACATCACACCGTAATGTCTGCATTAACACTTCGTCACTTGAAACAATGGCCGAATTTGTTTCTAGCTAAAGACAAATGAAATTTACGTAAGCGTGTGCAGTAGTTTAGGAAAGAGTGATTTCAGCTCAGCAGGAGTATTAAATGGGATAGTTGAATAAAGAGAGACCAACTTGATGTCACTTGTAATACGTTTTCTTTTGGGTAATTCCCCGGCGTCTGAGTTCTAATAGCCGACGTTTCGGAACCCTCTATCCGTTCCATCTTCATAGGCAGGTGGAGTAAGTACTTCATCCACCTGCCTATGAAGATGTAACTGATAGAGGGTTCCGAAACGTCGGCTATTAGAACTCAGACGCCGGGGAATAACCCAAAAGGAAACATATTACATATAGAACACGGCGAAAGCTTAAAATCAAGAATTGATGTCACTTGCTTTATTATTTCATTATTTACTGCTCAACATGTTTCGGATGTTAATTCATCCATCCTCAGGAGTTTGCGACTTATTTGTTGAGTTATTTCATGGGTTGTATTGTTATGGTTCGATGTGTGTTGGTGTTACGGTGTGGTTTGGCTGGGGTGGTGTGGTATCCGGATGCAGGCTGCAGCCTGCTTACATCGCGAATGGCAGAAATTGGACAAGGAATTTATAAGTTCATCCCAACTTTCCAGCTTTTACAGAAATAACAATTTTAGAAGTTGGTAAAAATTTTCAAACATTACTGTAACTCGTTTTGACTATGATAAGCTTCTCTTCATCTGATTTTTTTCGCTATCTGTCCTTTTCGAATTGTTTAAGAGATTCTTCTGAAATACAATGCAAAATCACTGTATAATTGCAGGCGTATTCTACACGAACACCAATAAATCAATCAGCTTGTGTAGTGATTTCTACATTCCCATCTTCTTGGTTTTTTCATATCACAAAAGTATGAAAGTCTGTTCTGTTTTAGACACTTGGTGACATAAGGTACCCCCATGCCCCATTCTTTGCTACATTAACTGTAAACCGCAAACTACTGACTGATCGTGTAAGGTGGCACTATCTTAGGTACGCTGTCCTGTAGTTAGGCCTTTATTCCTGAAATCTACATCCATAGAGCATACGGACACACAGATATATCACTTATTTTTTAGGGTTCCTCCACAGTTGTAGTAGCTTGACTGCTTCATTTTTACGATTTCTGGGTTGCCAATTTAGGTCTTGATTGGGTTGGAAGAGGAAGTGTTCCCCAAACAGAACATGGAGCTCCAAAGTGCCAATTTATTTGAAGCGGGAAAAGTAATCCACTTTACATACAACGTCCACTCGTTTTTAAGTTACTGATATATAATTTCTGTTCTCTTCAAAATTGGAAGCAATGACGTGAGCTTCCTTTCACGACAATGATGTTGGAGCACAATTTATCCGTGAATTTTCTGAGATTCACTGTTGTTATGGAACTACAGGCTGGTTAACATCTAAGGTTGCTTGCACCTATTACTATGTTTCAGACACTTCAACAGGAGGCGCCTCCTATCTGTCTGCTCTGTGCTTCAATTTCATTCTGAGGATGCCTGCCAGTACTCCTATCTTGATCTTCTAATGTCTGTCAATTTAAGGTGTTTTCGAGCCTCGGAATGCATTTTGAGCATACAAACGTTGCAGTGAAGCGATTAACACTTCTTCGTCTATTTTAAAGATTTACAGTTCGAATCTCGTTTTAAGACTGTCTACCTTCCTTGATTTTAAGCTTTCGCCGTGTTCTATATGTAATATGTTTTCTTTTGGGTAATTCCCCGGCGTCTGAGTTCTAATAGCCGACGTTTCGGAACCCTCTATCAGTTCCACCTTCATAGGCAGGTGGATGAATTATGTACTTCATCCAACTGCCTATGAAGATGGATGGCAGGTGGATGAAGTATGTATTTCATCCACCTGCCTATGAAGATGGAACTGACAGAGGGTTCCGAAACGTCGGCTATTCGAAGTCAGACGCCGGGGAATTACCCAAAAGAAAACATATTAGACAGTCTACCTTGTATGAAGCCTTTTCGTTTTCTTAGGTTTTGCCAGTCGCAATGTCTATGTAAAACCTTAAATACATTATCAGTTCCATCTGTAAGTGATATATTGTACGTATTAAGTGTCTGACTCATCCAGTTGAAGAAACGTTGTTAATGAAAACAATGAATCTTTTCTGCTTCACGGTTTTCCCTTTTTCGTCCCGTTTTCAAGCTTCATAGTTGCGTGTTGTCTCCAAAGAAACACGTGGTCGACACTAATTGCTTGATTTTGCCAAAATCCGTGTGAAGTACATGCCACTGGAAGCTGAAATTATTCCTCCATCCGTTGCAGGCCAATCAAGTTTCATTTAGCTATGTAACTAGCAAAGCTGGAGCGAAAACCGCAATTTCCGCAGCCTTGCCACCATTACAGGTTCCAGCCCGAGGTCCATCTCACAACTCCACAACCTAACTCCTTCAGATACATTCTAATACTGTACTCCCGAAACGTTTTGCACCTATACGTAGCCATTTCTAACAAAGTTTCCAACAAAATTTCTGTTTGCATTTCTTATTTCCCCCATCTCCATCGCTTCCAGCCACCTTTACTTCCCTGTTCATATAACGAAAGACAACGAGATGCACTATTTTTCAAATTTGTTTTGGTAAAGAACTCTACATGTTTCGGACAGATCTACTGACCATCATCAGGAGTCTCAACACTCTGTTGACTGTCTGCTAGCGACAGCTAGCAGTCAACATAACTAGCATGACAAATACCTATTGCTGTGTATACAGTGTTGAGCCTCCTGATGATGGACAGTAGATCTGTCCGAAACATGTAGAGTTCTTTACCAAAATAAATTTGAGAAATAGTGCATCTCGTTGGCTTTTACTATAAGAATATATCACGATGCACGGTCCTCTGAATATCAAATTATTTCCCTGTATCAGGTTATCTGTACAAGCGCAGTAATATCTTGGACACTATTTTAAAATAGTTGTTGCGTCTACCGAAAACCGTAAAATATTCGATGAATACAAAAATAACTGTTATGAAATCGTAGTTGAAATATCGTCGTCAAGTAAATGTAAACAATCGAAAGTTACAAGAAGTTTGGGAGATAAAACATGCCTGCGAGGGTCATAATTGCGTTTACTCAATATTAAATGTATTCTCATCACTAAGAACATATAGGTCATTCAGCTAGTATATGGAAAACTAGAGTGCTGCCATCTGAACTCTACTGCAAGTAACATGGGAGAGAATTAAAATTTTGTTTTCATTCGTTCTCTGTTTTCTGTACATGAAAATACAAACAACTCCCGAAGCGTTCTGGGCTCCACAGCAACCACAACACAAGATTATTCCAGACAGCATGTGTTTATCTTAAAAATACGGTAGCATTTCACACACACTGGAACATAAGTCAAGGATTATATAATATTTAAACGTCTCCGGGGTGGTAAAAAATGTGACTACGCAACTTACTGGTTGCTCGGTACAGAGGTACACAAAGCGTAATATTTTTTTTCTTTTTATTGAATTTCCTTTTTTGCTTCGTCATTTGAAATCACATTGTTTGTATTTAATGTTTTTCGTTACAGCAGTTGTGGTTAAAACTGAAAGTTTCTTCCTTTGTGTGGTATATACCCACATTCTGTATTCTGTAACAGGTGTACACAGGTATAAACACTGCAGTGACCAAGTGGCGCCATCACGTTTGACTACGTGCAGATACCTTAGGGCTTCTCATTAAAATAGCAGTGCAACTAACTGCAGTGGTACCACACTACCCATCTCTTAAGTACTAACCTCTCAGTTACATGCGTTTTTTGTGATCGAAACAACACCGAGATTAATGTAGGCGGTGCTCTTCCAGTGGTGTAACAAAAGTAGGTGACATCCGTACATCTGAACAAGCCATATTATTGCACATTTTGACAATCAACCAACGTTTACATATTAACCTTTTGGCGCCGTAATTATTTTTTTAATTTTAGCACATCCTGTATATAAAATGTGAATAATACAAGAACCAAATACGTCAGAATTATGAAACAAACTGCATTTTGAAGAGAAAAAAAACGAAGAGTATACACCATGTTTAAAATAGTCGGTACCTATATTTGTTGAATAAATATATAAAATGCAACTTTGGAGGTTAGCGGTGCGTTACGTCAACTATAGTTGACATTAGGCGTCTAAAGGTTAAACTAACATAATATTCTAATTATAAATATAATTATCCTGAAATTTTCACAGAATAACAGATAAAATTCTCCCATCCTATAGATCGAATTTACACGAAGTATGACATAGCACAGAGCAGTTATTCAGGAAAAGGGATTGTCGCTATTTCTGAAGCGTTTTCAAATAAATCTATAAAGAAAGTCTACTAGCCATGCCATCGTCTGTCTGTCCGAAAGTAATAACTCAGCTTCCACTCGATGGACTTTCATAAAATGTGTTCATATTTTGGAAACAACACCTTAAGGGGATTCTGTACGACGCATTTTAATAACAATAATAACAACAACAACAACAACAGAGGACTGGAAATAAGTTTTAAAAATTATGCCTTTTATGTTATATTCTTACTATTAAAAGAATAATTTTTATGGTTTCGTGGATCCATCACAATCACCCGTAAAAGACTGAAAGTTCCATATTCAAGGATGGTTAATGTAAGCTAACAATTATGATATATAAGTATGTATAATGAACAAACAAATGCACAGTTGATTGAAAAATGCTTATAATAAAACCAACTAGATGCACTAATTTCTCAAATTTATTTTTGGAATAAAACTCTACATGTTTTGGGCAGTTCCTATGTCCATCATCAGGAGTTTTTCACTGTACACACAGCAATATGTATATGTCACACAGGTTTGCTGACAGCTTGCGAGCAGGATCAGGACGGAACCTGTATGACATACACCATTGCTGTGTGTACAATGCAAAACTCCTGATGATGGGCAGAGGAACCGTCCGAAACATGTAGAGTTTTATTCCCGTTCGCAAGCTGTCAGCAAACCTGTATGACATATACTATTGCTGTGTGTACAGTGCTAAACTCCTGATGATGGACAGAGGAACAGTTCGAAACATGTAGAGTTTTATTCCAAAAATACATTTGAGAAATTAGTGCATCTAGTTGGTTTTAATTTAAGAATTTGTCAATCACGTGTGCATTTGTTTTTTCATTCTACATATAGTAAAAGTTGCAAGGTACAAAGGTTAAAATAATTATGGTATGTGTTCTTATAGCCACACCAGCTGAGTCTTGAAGAAATGGGCCGCAAGGTGTTGTTTATGTAACTTGTACAGCGGCACCTCGCATTTAAGTTGTGTCAAACGGAAGAGCCTCTTTCGAATGTCGGCCATATCTTCATGGTTTTATTAAATGTGCGCCTATACTAATGTTGTGTTCCGTGGCGTAATTATTTCTCTAACACTGCGCACTTCTTTGGTTATCTTTATATACAGTTTGGCGAGTATAAACTTTACGCGCATCCAGACACATTGTAAGGGCAGAATCGGCAGCAAAGCTGTGGACTGAGTGACTGAGTTTGTCATACGGTAGAACGACATTACAGCTTCAGTAATTCATTATCTTATAAACAAACCTGAGATGAAGTACCTTATATACAGTGACAGCTAATAGTGACCGAAGTTCTGCTGAAAGATAACATAATTCAGCGAAACTAGAAGAGAAACATTAAGCCTAGCACTTCAGTATTATTTTGTTACATCGTTTTGTTTTGATTTATCCCTATTATTATTCTTTAATTCACTTCTTACTTTTATTCCGACCTACATTAGTTTAACTTCGTGAAAGTGAACAGATAAATTATGGAGAGTCTAACCTGATTTATTATAACAGTAAAATATAATAACAACTAGAATAGTTTAATGAACCTATAATTATGACTATTCAAAACACATTTTTATATAGTATTGCACATTGTATATGTATATACATAAGTACATATGTACATATAATTCTACAACACACATAATGTGATACCGTAGACCTAACTATATTAACTTAGACGTAACATATAATAGCAGTCCCCCCAAGCACCCACACCTCCCATCCTCTATGACATATACGAGATCTCGTGCCCACCTCACCTCCTACCTCCCCACTGTATACAGCCCATAATAAGTCTCGTATAACTGCTTACTAAGTATTTCATGTACAACCTGAAGATGGCCATTGTCAAGCCGAAACATGTAGTAAATACTATATATACACCTCTACCATCAAATAAAGTTGTGTTAGACAAGTACATACACTCCACTGTAGTTTATGAAAGCAACGGGGATGACGAACCTTATAATGCTGAAAAATAGAAATTCTAGCAGACTGAATTAGTGTGGTCATGGCGACTAGACCAGTTTTTTTTTTTTAAGTGTCAAAGCGGCAGACTCGCATGTGCTGGTACGTGAGTTTCCACGGGAAACACGATAAAGCTCCGTACTCGCAGAATATCTTCAAGGTATGTACATGCAGGTTATTTAATGAAATATGAGTAGTTTAAAGTCCAACCGCTTACAAAGACCTCACTGTAACGGCTTTGATCTGAAGATCCACTGTCACATGAAGGGACTCACAATTCTGACAATGAAACTAAGGGGATAAGCCTCTATCCTGGATTACGCCGCAAAATAAGGTTTAAGGCTTTTGTATTTGTGTAATAGAGATTCAGAAGGTAGGTTCGTCCCTCTCATTTCAATATTACTGAGTTGGAAATACGAAGTAAAGAAGAAAATCGTGTTTTCAGACTCAGGAATCAAGGCCAGCTCCTCTCTGCTGCTGCATGCTGTGGCAGAAACAATACTTTTGTGTTGCCGTGTTTACTGGTCGTATTTGTCGACCAACTTTAAATCAGAATGAAGGAACTGTACTATTAATCACAATCGTGGGGCAACAAAAGCCTGTAACCTATCTCAGTGACGTAATCACGGTAGAAACAAGAATTCACTGGTTTGTTCCCCAAAAGTACAGGGGTATTCAAAATGACTGTCGGGGTTTTAACAACTTGTCATACGAAATACACTTGAGATAGGAGTATATGTGTTGTTTTTATTTAATGGAACAACACTCCAAGTTTTTGTTACATACCTTACAGGTGCTCTATATGTGCACCCTTTGTGATTCTACAAACATCAACACGATAATCGAGTTCGTTTCAAACTGTTTGTAGCATGTAATAACCTTCAGTTCCGGGATACTTGCGGGGAAGAGAAGGGACATAAACCTGATCCTTGACGTAACCCCATAGAAAGAAATCA
>Ga0123352_10016387_pt1 | contig 11806 bp, 11 predicted proteins | sample TergutLab28metaG_FD_89700 | JGI IMG/M metagenome (GOLD analysis project Ga0123352, IMG submission 89700) | Labiotermes labralis P1 segment gut microbial communities from Petit-Saut dam, French Guiana - Lab288 P1 | ecosystem: Host-associated > Arthropoda: Insects > Digestive system > Gut ...
AGACTGTCCACAAATTTAACATCTGTGGACAGTGACAGAACAAATGCCCCAGAAGTTGTATTTTCCTGCTAATTGTAATTGTGACTGGTCATAGGTGTTTGATTAAACCCTTTTTGTATAATCTTGTAAGTTCCAGTGTGGTAGATGTACATCATTTCATTAATCACTGGTGTGTTCCTAGGAACTAAGAACTGTGAATAATGCATTTTGTTGAAATTCTTGAATTTATTAATCAACCTGTAAGTTAAGCAGATGCGTGTGTGTGTGCGCACATGTGCATGCATGTGTGCCTGTGTAATAATTATACCTACAAGGTATGTACACAATGTAGTTTGCAAGTCAGTTCCTAAAAGATAGATTGCTGAGGTGGAAGCCATGAGGTTGTGACCATAGCATAGATCCAAGTGCACCTCAGTGTTATGATATACAGACATTTCCTCTCTTAGGTTATTTATATCAGTGTTTCTCAGCCTGCTGGTGGTAACCCAGTTTTGGGTCATGAAACATTAATTGAATCATTAACACGTAATACTGTCGTGTTTTTATTTTACACCTGTCTTTATTTTTGACCATGGGTTTGCAAGACAGAGGTATTGGTCCTATCTGGTTGATGGCTCTGAAAGGTTGAGAAGCATTGATTTATATGAAGAGTGCTGTACTTTCAATTATAGCACAATGTGGATTATGATGCGCCGGGAGAAACGAGATCGTCGGCACTTCAAAAGAATGCGTTTTCCTCCATTTGATGATGAAGAACCTCCTCTTGATTATGCTGATAATGTGCTGGATGTGGAACCATTGGAAGCTATCCAGATTGAACTTGATCCTGATGAAGATGCGTCTGTCTGCAAGTGGTTTTATGACCATAAGCCACTGGTGGGCAGCAAGTAAGTTGTCTGTGACTTGTGTTTACAGAAATGCTAGTTATAATTTATATCACTGTGTAACACTTGCACCATTCTGTAATGACAGGGTTTTCCTGTTGTTTTCAGTATGGGCAGGGCCTGAAAATTCATCTTTTTGTGATGAGTAAAAATTCATGGCTGTTGAGTGGAAAGCTCTTTTGAATTATTTGTTAATAATTTATGTTTTTGTGTTTTTTTTTCAAATGTGGAGCAGTAAGTGTCAACAATAAGTGGTATCTTGTGCACACTTTATGGAATATAATTGACCGCATTTTGTGTCTTGTGTATTGGGCTGGTGTGGAAAAAAATACAGTGGTGTAGGTGGCCATGTTTTATCTTGTGCAGACACGTTGGATAAATAGAATTTCTGCCCGAAAGGTGACCTGTGTTTAAGGATATTAAAAATTAGTCCCTCTTCCTCATTTTGGAGTTCTTTCTAAGCGTCCTTAATATTGCATATTGTTTCCTTTATTTCATTTTTAAGAAAATATATTAATAAGCTGGCACTAAGGGCCCACACTTCACAGTATGTTTCATTTACAGTGGAGTTACTAAGCCTTGAAGCTTATTGTTATTAATTATCATAATCTGAGTTGGAGTTACATACATTACTCTGTTCCAGATATGTAAATGGTTCAACGTACAGACGCTGGAACTTGTCTCTGCCTCAGATGGCTACCTTGTATCGACTTGCTAATCAGCTTCTTACAGACTTAGTGGATACCAACTTCTTCTACCTTTTTGATCACAAGTCATTCTTTACTGCAAAGGCCTTGAATATGGCCATTCCAGGAGGTCCTAAATTTGAACCTCTTATCAAGGACTCAAATCCTGCGTAAGTATTTGGTATTGTATTAAGAACATTACATATAAGCTCTTTGATGATAAAGAGTGATTGTGAGTTGCTTTTTGTTATAGGGACGAAGACTGGAATGAGTTCAATGACATCAACAAGATTATAATCCGTCAGCCAATTCGTACAGAATATAGGATTGCATTTCCATACCTGTACAACAATATGCCCCACTATGTCCATCTGTCATGGTAAGCTTTTATATGGTGGTGAATTGTACTCCAGTTTGGAATACATTCTTTTACATTTATTTTACAGAGATGTATTAAGTAATTTGCCTGAAGTATTAGCAGCGATGTTAATTTGTCGTGTATGTACTTCAGCCCATTTCTTACACCCGTCCCGTGTATGAGATGCACGTATGGCTTGTGGGCCAAAAAAATTATTTTTTGTGTCTTTAGGCAACAAGAATACTTCGTGTATGATTTAAGACATGTACGGTTTTTTCCCCCTCCACGAAGTACCGTGTGTTACATAATGTTATCTTGTTGGTTCATATAATATTCATGTTTTATGTAAGTGGTGTGCTGAAATTTAAAAGCCCAGCCCCACAGTGCATATCACATAAAGTGGCTATAAGAAGATTATGGTCTCTTGAAGTGTGATGCTTTGTAGTTTGGTAGATAGACACCAGTGTGATCAAAGAATCATGCCTACATTTTCATAGTAAGAAGGATGAAAATGGAGGAGGTCCTTGGAAATATTTGTCTCTCTCTACCAAACTGCATGGCATTACACTGGAGCAGATTGGTATAGAAATAACATTGTCTAGCCTTTTGAAATTTTAAGTCTTGTAAGATGTGTCACGTTGAATTGCAGATAGATATTGGTGTTTTTGGAAGTAGCATGTTCCTGTCGAATGTCGGTTACTGTTTATAGTTGACATGATGTAACATCTCAGAAGACACAGATGTTCATAAGGACTGCTCTGAGAATGTTACAACTCTCATTTTCATTCAGAATGAGTATTCTTGGAGTCTTTGCTGGGTACTGGCTGTTTGGGTGAGGTTTTTTGTGTATCTTCTCGGGCTTTCCAGGCATATACCAGGATAGTACCTCATTTAGGCCACAGGTGCTTCCAGTCCTTCCCAATTCACCAGTCCCATGATCAGCAGCATGTAGTTTGAGATGATGACTACATTGTAATACAAACCACAAGGAAGAACATGATACAACATCCCACTTGATTGTAACCTGCATTCACCCTCTTCAAGAACCTAAAATCTGTCATAATTGTAAATAATAGCAATAGCATACTCCTTATCAATAATGTTTGCAATAAAAGATGTAGATGTTGATGGAACTGTATTTTATGCTATTTAGCTGTTTTATGAAAGTCGGGCTTAAATTGCACCGATATGAAATGAACTGAAGTTTGCTTCTTGTGTAGACTTCTGGTACGAGATGTCCAGACAAATGCACAGATGCAGACTCACCATTATGCTTAATTTTTTTTTTCATTTGAAATATATGTGGAAGTTAGGATTATATGTTGTATTTATCCAAATATAAGCAAGAATTATTTCGTAAGTCATAATATGAAAAAACAGGAGGTATAACACGTTTTGTGTAGGTATCTTCCTAAAAATTGCTGTGAAGGAGGGGAGGTCAGCTTATATTTGGATAAATACTGTATTTTGTTTACTGTGCTTAATTTTAGATAACATCTTTCAATGGACATCATTTTAATTCACAGGGTACATTTAGTTGCTTGTGATTACTTTTTGTCATCTTAGTGAACTTGCTTCATTTCATTGAACCACAGTTCTTAAGGTGCAGTGTTCAATCACGCTTGTTTTTAAGCATCTTTGAAGTTTAAGGTGCTTGACTAGCAGCGTGAAAGAGAAATTGTGATTGCGTTTTAGTTGCCTTTTCAAGGCAGAAAAGCATCTGCTGAGGTCACAGACACATTTTGCTGCTTTTTATTTTAAACTGATCTGCATCATACTTGAGTCCGTCAGTAACATTGTAATTTCTTCTATTTGTCAGTTTTTTAAGTTGAGTTTTAGAAGTTATGAAGGAGCCAATACAGTGTAGTTGGTATAGTGATCAGGTTGTGGGCTGAATGGTCTGGGGTTCAATTTGCAGCAGGGGCAGGAAATTATTCCCTTCTTCCAAACATGCAGACTGACTGTGGGTCCTGCCTATCTCCCAATTCGGTTGTACAGGGGATTCTTTCATTGGGAGTAAAGCGACTGGGGTATGAAGCTGACTGAACATCTCCATCCAGTGGGAAAATTGAGAATGAGTAGAAATATATATATAAATCTGTTCCTTTCTTATGCCTTCATGATGTGCACAGAGATAATTTTACTGCCACAATTTCTGAAGTTAGGAGAAATGAAATTTGCCATATATATGACTGTATGACTGTCAGCACTTGTAACATGTGATGGCAAGTGCAACATATATGTGTATAGTTCATACCTCTGATTAGGAGAAATTGATTTATTCTGTTATCTTTTGGGTTACATCACCATATAGTCAGGTAGGTGGTTATCAGTGTTACAGAGAAACATGTTGCACATGTCCGTAACCCTGAAGTTAGAGGCAGTGTTTACTGAAACACTAGTAATCATCTCCCAAACTACATAGTGTCATACTACAGAAGACCAGAACATGGGTGTTCACCACCATGAAAAACTCAAAAATCTGTATTTCTTAAATTTCTACATTCAAACAGAATTCAGCATTCGTAACAATTACTAGATCTCACCTGTAAATGCATTTTAGTGAAGATGTTACCATCTTCAGTTTGTATTAAACAAAAATTGTAAGGTTTGTTGGGCTTCGTGTTGTGTGTATGTAAAAAAAAAAGTTGCATACGAAGACTTATTTACTTGTGTATGTGCTGTGTGTGTGTTCATCTAAATATCATCTTCTGTATTACTTTAATTATCAACCAACAAATATACTTACATAAAATAACACATAAAAACACTTAAAATCGCTCCGACATGTTTCGATCCTTAGATCATCCTCAGGGAGGTACGTTGTTCCTTGCTAAAGTCATTTTAAAAACATTCGCAAAATAATTCCTTTATATTAACAGGGTGTTGTGGCAGTATGTAGTGTTGTGTAAGAGTATGTTGTTAGGAATGCGCCTGGCTATGTTGTACTACGTAACACATGACGCACACCATAGCCAGGCGCATTCCTAACAACGTACTCTTACACAACATGACATACTGCCACAACACCCTGTTAATATAAAGGAATTATTTTGCGAATGTTTTTAAAATGACTTTAGCAAGGAACAACGTAGCTCCCTGAGGATGATCTAAGGATCGAAACATGTCGGAGTGATTTTAAGTGTTTTAATGTGTTATTTTATGTAAGTGCATTTGTTGGTTGATAAAGTAATTCTACAAAATGCACGGCGCAATGATGAGGATCATCATCTGCAGAGTTCAGGGTAAGATAATATTACACATTTTTCTAAAGACTGAAAAGAAGTATATTGCAGTATAATTGGCAATCATGTATAGGTTTATTACCATTAAGTGATGGAGTAGGAAATCTTGGCCATGTTGAGCCTAACCCCCAAATTCCCATCATCTTTTTTATTCACCAACCATAGGCACCTGCGAAAGCAGTTTTCATGAATGTAATTCCCGTAGTTGGAGAGGATGCAGTTTATTAACAAAATTTTTGGCCGCTCTGTCGGTATAGTTCGCGTGCGGACTAAGGTCACGGAGTTTAGTTTAGTTTAGTTTAGTTTTTAGTGTCATTCATTACTGGAACCAATCTGTTTGTATGAGAACTATGAGTGTGGTTAATCCATTGCTGCACTCGATTTTCAGGTATCATACACCAAATGTGGTTTACATCAAGACGGAGGATCCAGACTTGCCAGCATTCTATTTTGATCCACTGATCAATCCTATATCTCACAGACACTCACTCAAGGTAAGTTAACCTGACACCATACTTGCAGACATCTGACATATTGTAGTTGATATAGAGCAGCATGTACTAAGGGTGGCAATTTCCCCATTGGAAATGACAGAAATCTGATATAATTGTAGCTGATGATTTGCCGCTCCCTTAATTAAGAAGATTATAGTCCCTGGTAGATTGTTATTTTAGTAAACAGTATTACACAGTCATTTTGTATTAATCACAAAATGTGTTTAGGGTTTATATAAGAGCTTGCATTCTAGGCTGCTGAACCATTACCTGAAGATGATGAGGAATTCGAGTTGCCTGAAGAGGTACAACCATTCTTGCAGGAAACACCATTGTACACAGACAACACAGCAAATGGTATTGCCCTTCTTTGGGCCCCTAGACCATTCAACATCAGATCAGGCAAGTATTAGATGTCCATTTTATAGTGTCCCTTAACATGAAGCTGTTATGGGAGCATTATCAGATAGGAGAATTTAAAGAGTCCTTAATTTCCCTTAAGCTCAACATCCTTGACATCACTGAAGAGTCTCGAAGTACCAGCCTCCGTCTTCTAAGGAGATCTCACACCTTCTGAAAATATTTTTTACCACATGATGGAGCTTGTCTTAAAATACATGTGATTTCTGTATATTGTTTTTCTGCTCTTGCTAATGACGTGGATTTTGTAAATAAATTCTATCTTACAGTGGCCCCATCAAATATTAATTGCATAGATTCAGATGTTGAGATCAAGGTGGCCAGAGTCTGCATGTTATTAACCGTTCCCTCTATCTCTGCTAGGATAGTCAGTGTAAGTTTGGTGTGAGCTGTGGCATTGCGCTGCTTGAAGTAACCATGAATTTTATCCATCTTTTATTAATTGCCTATAGAATGGGCTCAGAATTAAGTGCACTGTAATTGTGGATCCAGGTCTTCTGCAACGTGATTCTTTGCTACTGGGCTAGTTGTGATGTTTGATGAAATGTCGGGTGATGCCGCGTCACATCCGAGAAGACACGGATCCTCCGTTATTGATAGAAAAAACATGGGCCCTGTGATTTTGTGCATACTCACTGCATTCCAGATTCCAACTTCATCATTTATAGAAAGGAATATGGTTTTTTAAAGCATGAGTGTCTTATTTTTGTCTGTTAACATTCCCATGTAATGTAAACCATGCCGCCCATGCAAATGTGTTCAACATAATATACTTATTGCATGCAGTCACAGCCTTCCCTATATGACTCATAACCCTTGACTGAGCACCATCTCACAGTCTGGCTTTGATTTGTTCAGGAGCATGTCAGCTGACTCCATTAAGCAAGTTGAGCATATTTTCTTGAGCTCAGGAGACTTCTCAGCCTGTCTAGTAAATGGTATTTTCACATTGGTGAAAGTTTAGATTATGGTTTAGTAAGTTATGACACTTCATTGTCTTGTAAGCAGACCAGTGCTTAGGTGGAGTATACTTTCTGTGAAACACTGCTAACTGTATATGAGACTGTGGTGTCATAACCCAGGACATTGCATAAATAAGATTGCTCAGTATATTGAAGAGGATACAGTTTGCATTGAACATGACTTAACTTGGTTTGACTTGAGAACTATATGCAGTGGAAACTGCCTTTACAAATTCTTTGGTGTGTAGTGGATTTGAACACAACTGATTAAAATCTTAAACAGATGGGGTTTAATACTTCAGATGATTGACTTGAAAGATTAGAGTTAAATGATAAATGAGGACAAATATTTATCAATGAACATTCAGGGTGGGGGTGAGGTTCCACTTTTCATACAGGGAATCTTCAATAAGTTTGTGCCTTTTTTTTCCCAAGTTACTAGTATGAGGTAAACCTTTGGGAGCTGGCAGCACTTTGGCTGGTTGAGATGTCAGCACAGTGACTGTCTCGATCTTCCTGTTGTGTGAAATTCTGTTCAACAGGGAGCGTGACTATGCCACTTGTGGTTTGTACCAAAGAAGAACAGAGATCTGTGGCAAATTTAGTATGGGCAGAGGTTGGGCAAGGTGCTAAAATGCACATACATTTATGTGCTTAGGATGGGATCAGTGCTATTCCTCAGAGACTTCATGCAAGTGGATAGGAGTGTTCAAGACAGGCTGGACAAATGTGACCTGATGCTGAATGCTAGGGATTCTCTGCGACCTGTACCAGCAGTGAGAACTGAAAGAAGCCAGAGTCATGGTTCTGGAGGATAGAATATTCACTATTGCAGTAATTGGATAAGAATTAAATGTTAGCCAAGGATTAATGTATTCGGCAGTGTATGACAGCCTTGGATTCCATAAGGCAGCCTTTGAAAATTTTTTTTTCCTCTTGTGCAACTGGCACAATACAAAACACATACATGTACCAGTATCACAATACAGAACATGTGCGCATAACGCTGGATACTGGAGATACGAGTGTCTACTGTCAGGGTACTTATCTTTCCGATTGTTTCACTGGTTGACAGGTTTGAAGTTTTCATACCTGCTGACCAGCAAAACAAGATGTGGTCACCTTGTATATATCAGTTGCCACTTTTCTAATTTAACATGACTAGATGATGGAGGAGAGTCTGCATTGATACTGGAACAGTGCAGTTGGATTTTGATATTCACTTTTTAGGTGTCTTTTTTTTTTTCCCTACATGTCAGCTCATTTAACCCTTCAAACACCAAATTAAATCCCATCTGCCATTTGCTGGCATTATTAGGAACTCACCATATTCTCCACATTGGCAGGATAAGGGTTAAAACAGTTTTAGTAGTGCATTTAGTGTTTATAAATTTTAAGTATTCAAAAAAAATTTCCTAAATTTCTTTGCATAGCACCAGTGGTATGCAATACCACCATTTGAAAAGCACTGCTGTCAAGTTTGTGCAAAAAGGATGTCTGGGCAATTGACAGAAGAGTGCAAGTACTGCATGTACAATGACTGCTCTTGGCATACTGAAGTATGAAGCTCTTCATCATCCATCCTTTAGTCCAGGCATGTCTGCTTGTGATTTTCATCTGTTAGGACCCCTGAAAGAAACATTGCTTGACTGACTTTGCAGACAAGTAGAAGCCTCTTATATTTATATGCCTTTTAAAAGCATGTAGACTGATGTCTTGAGCAATAATACGTCTGCATTGTTCAAAAGATGCACAAAAATATCTGGGAAAAAAAGCATGGAAACTTTTGCAAGGTCTCTTATATTAAGTGTGGTTAATTTTGCAGCACACTGTCACCTTCCAGTCGCACTGCAAACAGCATCCGCTATTTTATACTGTAATTTTCTGTTTGTAAAGAGTGTTTTGTTTTACTTAGGTCGGACTCGCAGAGCAATTGATGTTCCTCTTGTCAAGTCTTGGTACAGAGAGCACTGCCCACCTGGTCAGCCAGTGAAAGTGAGAGTCAGCTATCAGAAATTACTCAAATACTTTGTGTTAAATGCACTGAAGCACAGAGCACCGAAACCTCAGAAGAAAAGGTTGGTTCAGTGTATCATGTTTTTTAAGTTTTGTTGCAGTAAGAGGCTGGATGGTACATGTCAGTATAGCTACAGCTATAGCTATAATGATGAAGCTGAGGTAGTTTTATACAGGATTTATTTTTTATGTGGTCTCACGTTCAAAGTTAATGTTATTACATATGCTAGTGGGCTGGGATAGTATAGTCGGTGTAGCTACGTGCTACAGGCTGGATGGTCCAGGGATCGAATCCTGGTGGGGTCGAAATTTTCAACACTTGTCCAGACCAGCCCAGGGGCTCACCCAGCCTCCTATACAATGGGTACCGGGTCTTTCCCAGGGGTAAAGCGGCTGGGGTGTGGCGTTGACCAACCCCCCCCCCCAAATCTGGTGCCGAAGTTAAAGGAAGAGTAGAGCTGTACTTCTACTCCCCCCCCTGGGCCTTCGTGGTCTGTTCTAAGGTGAACTTTTATTGCATATACTGGTAAGACTGGTTGGAAGGCCTAGGTATAGATGAGTGTGATATTACAATGACTTTTAAGGAAATAGGATGGGAGGGAAGCGCATGAACTGGATTTATATGTTGGGAAGATAGGGACAATTGCTGGGCTTGTGTGAGCATTGTAATGAACTTCCAAGTTGTGTAACATGCAGTGAATCTCTTCATTAACCAAGAAAATATTAGCTTCTCAAGAAGTGCTGCTGCATGGTGTTCGCTGGCTGCCTAGTTCGATGATATAGACAGTAAGATTTCAGTAGCCTGGAATCCAGTGATCTTGAAGCTCCCCGCAATTCAATTTAAAAACTGGCAGGTGAGCTGTGGCAAAGAAACAAGGCATTTTATCATCAGGTGAAATGGACAATCTTAGTGGAACTGTCTGGCTGTAAGAATGACATTGAAGGTGAATGGAGGTACTAGTGGTAGTAAAGTTATGCAAAATAGAAAAAACACTGACATAATTAAAAAAAAATAGAGGTATTCTGATAATCTGGCATATCCAGAATCCTACATCACCTTGTTCCCTGATGGTGTCAAACTGGAGTTTGACTTTATCATATATTGCAGTTTTTGAAGCATTTAACTTTTATGGTCCAAGAATTCTACTGTTGTAACAGGGCTGTGTGCCGCATGCGTACGTGCAGCTTGTAAACATAACACTGTTACCTCAATTTAAAATCTACCCACCAGCTCTTTGTACCAAAGAATTTAAAAATTAAATGTGTAAATTTTTGGATTTGTATGAATGCGCATGCGCACGTGCAACATCGGAGTAATATTTCACTTGTATTGCAGGTACCTGTTCCGGTCATTCAAGTCCACCAAGTTCTTTCAGACAACCACACTGGACTGGGTTGAAGCAGGGTTGCAGGTGTGCCGTCAAGGTTATAACATGCTGAATCTGCTGATTCATCGTAAGAATCTGAACTACCTGCATCTTGACTACAATTTCAACTTGAAACCTGTTAAGACACTGACAACCAAGGAAAGGAAGAAATCTCGTTTCGGAAATGGTACTTAGCTTTAATGTTTTTATTTTCTTCAGCATCTAGTTTTCCTTTGGCAGATTGTGTCTTATTAGACTAATCATTTGATTCATTTTGATGGGTTGTCAATCCACACAGCTTCTCCACATTTCTTAACTTCCCACAGAATATTTTTGAAGTAATTTTCCTGGTTATGTTGCTGTATGTATTCGTTTGTGTCTGTTGCAGTTGCTCATGTAACATTTCTTCTGAAGAGCATACTTAATCACTTAGGGACATCTTTCACTGTATAAACTTGTGTTCTTCAGTCTTGTTTTTGCACTTCAACCATACATATTTCTGATTGCTGTATTCACTGTTTTTTTTCCTAATGTTTTTATTCTTATTCTCATTTTTACATTGTCTTGTTTCATAATATTCTAATATTATTCCATAAATAATTTCATGACTGCCATATACAGTGGTATATATTATACAGTTTGTTTCAAAAGGGAAGTATGTGGTGAATTTTTTCAGCACTCTTAACAGCTGCGTGGGTTCTTTTCAAATGCACTGTATCATACAAAACATACACATGTATATATTATTATTATTATTATTATTATTATTCTGCTTCTGCTGCTGCTGCTTCTGCTTCTTCTTCTTCAGGCGCTGAACCTCCTTTAATTGGAGGTTTTGGCCTTCTCAACGACGTCCTTCCACTTTGCTGTATCCTGGACATAGGTTAACCAAATTTTGATCTTCATTTGACCAAGGTCCTGTATGATGTTGTCCTCCCATCCATATTTGGGTCTTCCTCTTGGTCTCGTGGTTAAGGGATTCCATTTAAATACCCTCTTAGTTGCCCTGGCTTCAGGCATTCTTTGTATATGGCTGAACCAGCTTAGTCTCTGGGCTTTGATGCAGTTGACTATATTTTCGTGCTTTATCAGTTTGTCCAATTCTTCATTGTTTTTAATCCTCCTCGCTTGATTTTCTTTCGTAGGCCCAGATATTCCTCTTAAGATTTTCCTTTCAAAACTAGCATGTATACAGGGTGTCCCAGGAAGAATGTGCCAGACTTCGGGAGGGTGTTCCTTATGTTAAAGTATACCGATGTAACCCAAAACACCTATGTCCAAAGTTGAATGGTTACGGAGATAATGGCCAGAGAAGTTTGAAACTTTGACAGCTGTTACACACTTATTGATTACCAAATACATATTAAAACTGGC
>Ga0123352_10016389_pt1 | contig 11806 bp, 7 predicted proteins | sample TergutLab28metaG_FD_89700 | JGI IMG/M metagenome (GOLD analysis project Ga0123352, IMG submission 89700) | Labiotermes labralis P1 segment gut microbial communities from Petit-Saut dam, French Guiana - Lab288 P1 | ecosystem: Host-associated > Arthropoda: Insects > Digestive system > Gut ...
AAAGTTCAGGTATCTCTCTTCAGCTCTTCTCGTGCTTTTGTCTTGTGTTGCTATACATGCAGTTACTGACCTCATAACCGTGGCTTCATTTTGCCTACTGTTTGCCCCACTTCCTCACCCCAACTAGTTACAAGTTATCAATCCCAGCGTGTTGAACAAACATTAGGAAAAATTAAAAATCAGGCAGTATGTCAAGGCAACCATGTGGCTGTTAAGTCACCATCAGACAAATGTGACATTACAGTAGAGTTTTTAATTGTCCTAATTCTTCATATTACTTGAAGTATGGGGAAATGGGCAGTATTAAATGTTAGTACACAGAAAGAGGTCTGTGCTTATGGAGACCAGTTTCCTGTAGCTTCTCAGGAGAGTATATCTCCCTGTTAAGGGACCAGGTCATCAGTCAATGCTGTATACTTGTTGCACTCGGTGAAAAGGATAAATTGTAAGTTCTATCACATGCTAATATAAAAACATGAAAGATGCTATGTGAAAAACTGGAGGAAGTGCTAGAAATATGGATAGAAAGTGATAGAGTATCACATGAGGTTATTATAGAAAAGGGTGAAGATGATTTGCAAGTACTCTGTACTTATCTAGTATTTAATCTTCTTCTTATCAGAGAGGAACATGGGCCATCAGTCTATGAGAACATGTTGCTGAGAAAGATATTTGGACCTAAGAGGGAGGTACTAATGAGGCCGAAGAAAATTTGGTAAATTGAGGAACGTCCTGATTTGTACTCCTTACCACATATGACTAGGGTGATTAAATTAAGGAGGGTGAGATGAATGGGGCATATGGCATGCATGGAAGAGAAAAGAAATGCACATGAAATTTACGTTTGAAAACATGGAGGAAAATGGAAGACTTAGGCATGAATTAGATTACAGTATTAAAATGATCTTAAAGAAAAGGGACGGAAGGACATGGACTGGATTTATAAGGCTCAGGACAGGAGCAAGTAGCAGGCTGTTGTGAACACAGTAATAAACTTCCAGTTTGTATAAAATTCAGGGAATTTATCAACTAGCTGTGGATCTGTTAGCTTCTCAAGAAGGATCTGGTCTGAGAGTTAGTTACATCTCAAGCCAAATGCTGTATCAGCTATCTCCATATAATAAGAAGCTGGACTTCACACTGAAAGGGGACACAGAGTGGTGTAGGTGGCTGAAGTACTGCGCTACGTGCCAGAAGTTTGTGGGTTTGATTTCTGATGGTGTCACGGAATTTTTCTTTGACTTAATACTTTCATCCATACTATGGCCCTGGGGTTGACTTGGCCTCTAATAGAAATGAGTACCAGGAATATTTCTTGGGGAGAAAAGGTGGCCTGTGTGTAGGGCTGATAACCTTGCCACCTCCATGTGCCAATTTCCTGCAAATATGGGAGCCTCATCCTTCTGGAACCATAAGCTCTTGTCCAGGACTGTAATGGGATTGCTTTACTTTTACTTCATGATAAAGACTTCTCTTTTTTATGATGTGACACTGTGTAGCCTAATAGACGAATATTCAAGCACCCTGACAGAGCCAATATTTCCCTTGAAATGTCGATACATACCTAACACACTAAATGATGTCTTACTCCAGAAGAGTAATCCCTTCATGGTCTTCATATATTGCATAACTTTACAATAATATTGGTTGATAAAATAAAATTATTCTCAGTTTTGTCCCATCATTGTTTAAGAACTTCATAAAGTTAGAAGTTGCAAAGTAATTGGTATGTGATGCAGTTCAATGAGTACAAATTTGTAGACTACAAAGCTGAAAACAGTACAGGTAAGTCATTGCAAAGAAACAATACAGCTCACCTGTATATCACTAAATGGACTTCAAGTTGTGACATGTTTCAAATATAAGCTGCAGAATTTATTCAGATGTACATTTTGTGACATGCCAACTTTTTTTGTCACCAGTGTCTTTAAGAAAACTGACAGGTTAATTATTGAGCTTAAAATAAATGGCTAGTAACAATGTTATTTATTGCTTAGGAAATGGTTGCCTTCCTTCTCAGTAATACAATGTATAAGCAATGAAACAAACAGTTCCCCGCAGCACTGGAATTGTGCTAAAATTTATTGATGCACGTAACTGAGAAATGAATGTCACTGTAAGTGAGAACTAAGTAAATTGTACCTGTACATTGACAAGTAATTCAGAATAAAGATATAAACATCATACCATAATACCCAGCAATACTTTGGCACTTGAATTGAATTGACTTGAACTTTAGGCTTCCATATAACCATACAAGAATTCAGTGTAAACGTGCTTGTGTTTAGATGTTCTTGGGTCTGGTATAGCTTTTCGTTTAGGTTTATCCGTGTTTGAACCTTTCCCGCTCTTCGACTACTTTCCATTTCGCATGAGATATGCGAAGTGTGAGGTTTTGCATGTTCAAGATAAGTACACCAATGGCATTCTCGATGAAAGTAAATATTCCAACTTATCGCTAGTTTTTTTTGCTTTTGCAAATTGGCTTTGGAAATATCTGCAATTAATGTTTCATGAGTACCGATGTTCTATGCGCAGTTTGCGTGCGGTGTGAAATGTGCTATAGCCCTGCTGCACTGAAAGCACCTTCTGTTTATTTCAAAATGTCTGCAGTGCGGAGAGTGTTGTGTTTTATGAGGGTAAATGCTTGCCTGTTGTGTTGAGAGTGACTTCGAAAATGTTTGCTACGTGGGTGCAGATAGAAGACTCAACAGTTTAAAATAAAGAGTATGCAACCGTAGTTTAAATATGGCATCAGTGTCACAATCTGGTAAACTTCAAAGACAAGATACCGGAATTATTGCAAACTCCACGAAGAAACCCCTTCTAAATCTTTTTCCTCAAAAAACAGACTGCAAATATACACCTTGTTATTGGTAAGTCTTTATATGTATATTTTAATGCTTATGGGGCACCGTGACCATTTTGATAGGTTGTTGACCTCTGTACGCAGTCTGCGTGAGTCAGAGAGATACGCACTTGTTGCATTCAACCTTCCCCCTGCAGTGGGATCAATATATGAACACGCACACATACATGTGTTGCAGCAGTTTGTTGATATGTGAGTACACGCAAGCCCAGTATTAATATTTTGTTCTTATTATGACACCATTTTGAGTCAGGTCAACCACAGGGCGTAGCTGGGTATGGTGGTATAACAGTTTTCCAGGCTTTCGCGACCAGTACTGATCAGATGATACCGTATAATTGTGGACTGATACTGATGTTTCGGAAGTATGTGTGTCCTACAAGTTCAAGGTGACAGAATTGTGTCTAGGTAGACCGGGACGTAATTTCATCAGCCAGAAAATGGAGGCAACATGTTCATCCGAAACGTCATTATCCATAATCTTACATGGTGTCAAAACCCACAAGTCTGTCGTTTTGGCAGTTTTAACAAATGTATACAATAAGTGCCTACAACGAAGTTGTTAAACTGCATGCATTGTTATGCATCATTCATTAATGCTAGTAGAATAGTCAATAATTAAAGGCACATCTGTATTCTGTGTGCCCTTTTCAGCAGCCACCCTGTTGTGAATCTTGTGTAGTACAGATATGTGCATATAACGTATAGTGCAAGAATATATTTGCACAAGTGATTGATTGATCAGTCAGTTGAATAATTTCTTTTCAAAATCCTTGATAATATTCTGTTGATTGTAAGTAAAGATGAGTTTTCTTTTCGCTGCCAAAATAGTAAGCACCTAAACCCATACTACCACTGCTGCTGCTGCTATTACTACTACTACTATCACCATCACCACTGAAGCTTACTAATAGTTATTTTGATATTGTTCCTTCCATGCAGCATGTTATACTTATTATTAAAAAAACAAGTATAACATAGTTTTTGCTTATTGTAAAATAAAGTGTATCAAAATGATAATGGATTTGAATTAAAGTTTGTTACAAGTAAACTAAACTACTCCCTGAATGTACAGTACACAAATTTTCTTACAGTCTTCATTGATGATGGGTCTGTCATATAACTTGTAACAAACCATTCTTGTAACTGGTTACAGACAGAACCCAACAGTGCTCAATACAACAACCATACAGGGACATAATCCACTATGGATTGAAACAAATATTGAAATTCGTACATCAATCCAACAGTGCTCAATACAACAACCATACAGGGACATAATCCACTATGGATTGAAACAAATATCGAAATTCGTACATCAGCGGTATATTATCGCGGCATACTTGAGCAAGTTGAAGTCCTCCTACATACATGACCCTGTGCCGCATTCTGTAATATCAAGAAGAGTGGAATACATACTGGGATATCCTCACTAAAAAGTAAATCACTAATCACAAACATAAACACATAGAAAAGAGATAATAAAAACACTTCACATCAGTAGCAGACAGCATGAATAATATTATGTGTGTTGAAGTAAAATTGGTTAAGGGAGAGAACTGGTTCCTGAATATACTGATGGGTCATGTTCCTTGAGTTCAAGTTATTGATATGCAGGCTTAGCATTACAGGACCAGTTATTAAACCAGCACTTGAATGCATCAGTGCACAAATATCCAGATAACAGCACAAGTACGTGAAGAGGAAGGCCGTTATGACAGTGATGATGACAGCAACAACAGCATTGATGACGATTGTGGTGGTGGTGTGCATTTAAATATTCATATGTTTTTAGCTAGTTAGGCATATTCTTTACCTCATTGTGTGCTGTGCTTATGTACTTCTCAGTCCAAGTATGTAAGATATTTGATGCTTAGTAGTCTGCATCTATTATAATTACTAATGCCAAACCTGTTGTGACATGCCTTACTGATCCTTTCATTTATTTTGTTATCCTATATTTATTTCTACTGGTTTTGTTCATCAGACCTCAGTTATATGATAGATTTATCCCATGTGGTCACAGTTTGAATCCTTAGTACTGAATGTATTAGTTATTGTTTTCATGGTATCTTTGTTCATTGCTTTGCTCATAGATCTCAGAAAAAAGGGTTAAATGGCAAAACAGGGGACCTACTAAACAAGATACTTTTTCATGTGTGAATGCAATATTGTGAGAGATATTAAGCTGGGAATACATTTGAATGTCCAGTGATTTTTCTTTCTGTTCACTCGACAGTGAAGAAAATGTGTGGAAACTCTGCTGTGATGTAAATACACACCATCAGCCTGAGCTGCAGCGTTGTCACATTGTATTTGTTTCCAATGACTGTCGCACAGTACCTCTGTGGAGGCAGAAAGCTGGCAAGGAAGAGGAAAAACTAGTAATATGGGTGAGAAACATCATAAAATTCCTTTTTAGAAGAGTCATCTAAGAGTAGTCCAAGAACTATAAACAGAATTAAATATAACCAAAAATATAACCAATACATTGCACCATGTAAGTACAATGATTGTCAAGGTAAGTTTGTTTCTGCAGGTATACAAAGTATATTTATTCTCCATTAAGCTACAGTATACTCCCAATTGTCCCTGCTAATGGAGGAGGAAAGCTGCTCGTATGATACAGGAATGAATAATCCAAGGTACTGTATAGTTTGCTGGCACAGTGTATCACAAATTGTTTAAATCTGCAAAGAAGGACACTTACTTTACCCATTTACATTACCACCAGATTCTGAAAAAAAACTTTTAGTCACCGTTTTTCACTTCCTCCAGTTGCCTCAGATGCTTTCTCCACATCCTTGTCATGACTTTCAAGTTCTGGGGAATCATTTTCCATCACCTCTTGCCATTACTATGGGAAAGCTGCTGTATAGGCTGGAACTCTGCTTTTTGTGTAGACAGATAGGACCATGACCGTCTGACGCACCATCTACTGCCAGTCATAGCTTTTATCATGTCCAGTGAAGTGAGCATATAAAACCCTACAAGTTACATGCTACTGGAACAGTGTGATGCAAGCAAGAAGAAGGGGTCATATACCCAGGGGTCTGACAGAGCGATTTACTGTTCTCCCTTGTTTCAGCTGGCACATACGCTTGCAAATGTCTGTTGTGTACCTTTATGTTGTCATTGGAGGCATGTAAAAAAATAGTTATATAACTACCCATGAAAGTAACCAAAATAATTATATGTGAGTGTATTTACAGATTTAAATCCGTGGCAAAAAGAATAAAAATGGTGGAATTGTTTCAAGACAACACTGTAGTTTTAGTTATTTAAATTAAATGCTCATTTGAATTGAGCCTGTCATACAGTCAAATCATCAGTTTTCACAGTCATTTGTGTTAGAAGTATTTGCATTGTTGATAAGTTTGCTTTGTAATTAAGATATGGCAGCATACCAAAATGCAAGAGCACATTATTGGATACCCAAAAGGAACATGGGTACATAAGTAAAGAAATGCTGTCTAGTCATGTACTACATGATGAAGCACTCTACATATTAGCTGTACATACTGCATTTTGTTAATTATGTTGCAAGACTTACAGAGAAGTGAATTCGACATACAGTGTGAGAGTTTGTATTCTTACAGAAGTTCCCATAAAGATTATGCCATATAGGCTGTTGTGCTTTGTAGTTAGCATTTATCTGCCCTGATGATGGAGGCACCAGGACTCCCTAAACACTGGTGCACTTGAACCAGGTGACATAGCACTACATCTTAGAAGGCAGAAATAATATAAATAGATTATATTTTTTCTGCAGCTTTTGTTCAGAATAGTTTTCACTGCAATAAATATTTTATGAGTTCAAGATGTGCACAGAAACATGTGGACACTATTGTGAAGCTTCTGTTACTGTGATATGATATTAACCAAGATTGTAACATGTTAACAAATCTTATGATCGCCCTCAAGTATAAAATGTTACGAAAAGCCCTCAAGCCATTCTGAAGGCAGTGGCAGGAAGAGTATTTGCATTCCCATCCACATTATCAGTTCTATCATTATACAAAATACAAAACAGAAATTTTTTAACAAATCAAACAACCCTCGGAACAGAGAAGCCGATGATCAAACAAGTGGCCAAGAAATTTACTTCCTATTATGGCACTCTAAGATTTATTACAGTGCATGATTTCAGGCTTCCGCCACAGAGTAGATGAGATTGCTGTCTTCTGGGATATTATGCCACATATGGTGGTAATTCCTTACTGATGTTTCGGTACTATTGGTCTCCATCTTCAAGGGTCACGATATCTTGATTTCTTGACTCTTGAAGATTCCTTGCATTACCATCATACACAGCATAATATCCCAAAAGTGCTCAGATCTCATTTATTTCTGCATTCGTAAGAGCCTGGTACTGGACCCTATCGTGCGTCAGTCCACACCACATGCTAAAGCCCAGGCCTGTGCAGCTCAAAAATACTTTACTTCAATAAGTATGCATTGTAGTATGAACTGTATTAAAGATGAATTTACGTAGTGTATAATGAAATTTTGATGGAAATAGTTGCACTTCATATGAATAAGAGAGTACTGTAAATACATACCTAACATGTAGAAATGGAATTGATTATAGGACTACCATGTGCTGTTCTTGTACAACCCTGATGACCGATGTCTTGTGTATGATTTGGACTCAGAACTACCATTCCCAACATATTTCCACAAATATGTCACTGAAACATTTCGCACTGACCAGATCCTGAAGCCAGATTTCTTCAGGTTGGTGTTCCAAGTATAGCATTGATGTTAATAACTGAGTGCATGATAAACATCTGTATTTTTAATAAATAGTATCAACAAATGCACAAGTATTAAAATATATTCATTTAAAGAAAACCAACTTGGTGCGCAATTTATCTTCAGTATATTTTATCAAATACCTCTACATGTTTAAGGCGTATCTAATGCCCATCATCAGGAGGTACATCGTATGGATACAACAGTTGGTACTTATTGTTCTTTTTAGATGACTGATTTCTCAGGATTCTTAGACAATTAAAACAATACACATATGACGGAGAATGCAGAAGTGAATCTGAGAATATTTTTTGAAATGGAATTGTTGTATCCATACAGTGTACCTCCTGATAATGGCGTTTAGATATGCCCGAAACATGTAGAGGTGTTTGACGAAATATACTGAAGATAAATTGTGCATCAAGTTGGTTTTTCTTTAAATGAATATATCAAGATGCATGGTCAACGAAACATAAAATTTATTAAAATATACTCTTTCACATACAGTCCACTAATATTCTGTCATGTTTTCATCTTCAGATCATCCACAGGGAGTCTTAGGTCAAACAAGCATATATAAAACACAGATGAATTGTCAAATAGATTAAAATTTCAGTCCTTAAAAATTGTGGATATCATAAAAGTCGTGTATGTTTTGATAGCTGACTATCAAAATGTACAATTCCTGGTCTCTTGGAATGAATATCTGTTATTGTAACATGTTATGGTATTCACATTATATAAACCCATCTGCTAGAAATTTTATGATATCCACAATTTTTAAGGACTAAAATTTTAATCTGTGTGATAATTCTTCTGTGTTTTATGTATGCTTATTTGACGTAAGACTCCCTGAAGATGATCTGAGAAGATTGAAACATTTTGAGGTATAAGTGGATTTTGTGTGAAAGTGAATATTTTAATAGTTGTGTATTTCTTGGTATTATCTATTACATTGCTCATTAATGCATGGATATGAATACTGTTAACACCGTATTTATCTGTGTTTTGTCATTATTTCAACAAATTCAGCCAATGGTATATGCAAGTATGTTTTTAATCATTTAGGTGATACAAAAGAGGCAAAGCATGCCCCAAATAGAAATGTTCACAGCTGTAATACAACTTCAGAAGTATCTGAAGTTGGTGTGTGTGTCTATCATTTGCTCTTCTGTCAGTTTTCTGTGAAATGTGCTGGGGTAAATTAAAAATGTCTTTGTGCCTCAAATGTCATTCTTCATTGGGAGGGATGCTACAAGTAAACACTTGTAAAAGTTAAGTTTAGTACCATTGTTGTCATAACATTCAGTGTTTGGAAGTGTTCTGAGTTATTGTGCCAACAAATGAACAATGTTTACATATCCATGTCTCAGTAAAAACAATTTGTTCCATTATCTGCACACACACAGTCTTTGGTTATAACACAGAATTACAAAACAGTGTGTCCTATGATGGTATAGATTGTTCAGGATTCTGTGGCAAGGAGACTGCATAATCTGACAAGTAGGATGTTGTAAGGTTAGGGTCTTTATGTAATGCACCATCCAGAATTTTACTGTTGAACTGCTTCACGTATTCATGTTGTGACATACTTTATTTTATTTATTCCTTTTGATCCACATATGATTCCATTTCAAAAAATATTCTCAGATTCACTTCTGCATTCTCCGTCATGTATGTATTGTTTTAATTGTCTAAGAATTCTGAGAAGTGAGGATTTAAGCAGTTTTTTGGCACATCACACAATTGCTAAAAGCAACTATTAGCTGTGTCATGTCTGTCTGTCCATTGTCTGTCCGCATGCCCAGCTCCCACTGGACGGATTTTCACGAAATTCAGTATTTGAGTATTTTTCGAAAACCTGTTGTGAAAGTTCAAGTTCATTAAAATCTGACAAGAATAACGGGTATTTTACGTGGAGACCAATATATATTTTTGATCATGTCTTGCGTAATTCTTCTTAGAATGAAAAAAGTTGCAGACAGAAGTTGTAGATAACGTCAAAACTCACATTTTAGGTTCAATAACTTTTTTCAAAACTTGTGCCTTTGATGAGATAACATGGAAAAATATTGTTGAGCTGGGCAGTCCACAGTTTACAATATGGCGCATGCACATTGCATACTTGATACCTAAGGCTACAAACACATTCTCAGAATATGTAATACTTATTGCTTTTCTACTGCAACAGTGTTTGCACAAACGTGCCTCAGTGGTACATTATACCGGTGTTGTTGTGTTAAGGGTCATATGAAATGAAACAAACCATTGACATTTACCTTGCTTCTTTCCCTGAATTCATAATAGAGAAGGGAGTTTGAATGTGCGAAAGGATCATTGCTGCTAAACATTTATTTCATCACTCTCCAACTTTGTATGGAAAAGGGCTGGTTTGTGAGCCACATGTGGAAAAATAACAATGAGTGGTGTGTCTAAGTGTCTAAATTATTGTGAAATTTTTGTAGGATATACACAGTTTACAAATGTGGCCATGGGCTGCATACTACACCCTGGCAGCCTATGGGCTGCTGGTTGAAGACTCAATGTTTATATCTTTGTGACAAATGTAAGCCTCATTGTTAAAGAATTCCATTAACACAAACTACACATGAACACTGGGATGCAGCCGAGAAGTACTAGGGGAGGGGATGCACACAGTGAAAAGGCAGAAAACTTGCAATTTTATATGAATTCTGAAGCATGAAACCGAGATTCTACCTGGCCAAATCAGAATTTAGAGTTTTCCAGCAGCTCTTATGAGAGCAAGAAGATGTTCTCTAATTAAAGAAAAATGTATTTTGAATGGCATAAAATTTGTAATATGTTACATAATGTTACATAATCTGATTTTCACTGTTAGATAGTGTTTATCTTCAATGATAATTTTTCCTCATTTACATTCTGTGTTTATTTCCTCTTTAAAATTATGTCCAATCATAGCATTGTTACATATACATGTTCCTTGTTTTGTGATATGTAGGTATTTTCGAGTGATACCAGCATCAGTATTCCTACAGCACTTTGCATCTGATAGGCGCCACATGAAACGGGCAGATGGCTCTTGGATCAAGCCCCCACCTGATTATCCACCAATCTCAACTTCAGGTATGCTACAGTATTCTTGTATGAATATCAAGTAGTAATGCAGATTTTCTGTGTACTGCAGTCTGCCTTAAGGGTATGATATAATTATGAGTTGTCGCTAAATGCTGATCTTGTGAAATGTCTATGAAAGTTGCCAATTTAATCTTATTTTTTCCTCCTAATTCTACCCTCCCCACTACTGCCCACATTCTGCCTCACTGATGATTGGTAGTAAGTGACATTAGGCTTATGGTGTAGATTTAAGTAACTTATGTTTCATGAAGAGTAATTTCTGCATAATGTTTGATTTTGGAGCGAGTTATCAAGTTGTTATTTGTGCTTGTTTGTCAGACATTACTTAGTAACTCTGCACTATTTTTTATAAACTAGTGTATATGTCTTACTTTGGACACTTTTTAATTACATGATATGAAGAATTTCTGGTAATCAGCACCTTATTCTCTGCATTATGTATTGTTTCTGTCTCATTTATTTTCTGGTATTTGAAAATTTGCTGTAAGTTATGAATACTGGTGTGTCAGTTTAACAGTAGCTAGGAAACATGCACAGCGACACAGAGTAATAAATTAACACCAAGGTTGTGGGGGGGGGGGTCATTCTTCATGCACAAATGCAATTCGTCAGGTGAGAAAAGGTTATATGTTCATGTGATAAATTGAAAACCTTTTACGGAATTTGCGTTTGCATATCAACTTACCACAATTTACATATTTACTACCATTTGTAAATGTTTTGTATGTTATGACTTTTTTTTTTTACCACTAAGTAATTTACAATCAACTTCACTAGGAGTTTTAAGTAAATGTGTTGCAAGTGGGAGGGTTTGCAAGGGAAACCTCCATCAAGGTTTCTCCTTATGGAACATTGTTTCAGTGTTACGAGGTCGTCAGGCCAGGTTCAACGAAGTCTTCGAGTTATCGGTCCATTAGGTAAATGAGTTGCAAGTAGGGGGGGGGGGGCCTGGCAGGGCAAACTTTTTATTGGGTTTCCCCTTTTGGAACTTTGTTTCAGTGTTGTACAAGGTCTTCAGGCCAGGTTCGCCAAAGTCTTCTATTTATCGGTCCATTATTTAACAAT
>Ga0123352_10016394_pt1 | contig 11803 bp, 9 predicted proteins | sample TergutLab28metaG_FD_89700 | JGI IMG/M metagenome (GOLD analysis project Ga0123352, IMG submission 89700) | Labiotermes labralis P1 segment gut microbial communities from Petit-Saut dam, French Guiana - Lab288 P1 | ecosystem: Host-associated > Arthropoda: Insects > Digestive system > Gut ...
AAAAATGAACTCCTGATGATGAGCTTCCCGAAAGCTCGAAACATGTAGAGAATGAATGACGACTACCCCTGAAAATAAAGGATAGTCCACAAGTGTCATCGTGTTGGTTATTTTTTGAAACAAATATGGTCTTGTTTGATTAATACCTCCAGCTGTGACAGAATGTAGTGCGAGATGCAATGTTATTGCTGCGAAGTGAACACGCACACGTCGTACGCATCTCAACTTAAACGCAGGGCATTTGGACACGTTTAAAGACTTTTATCAGGATCCTAAAGAAGAAGACAGCATGTTCAACCTCAACATGGGTGCCTTTCAACCAAACTACACGGCTTTTCCTTCCACGGCATAGCAATTTTCATATGTCCTCCACAGGAACCCCAGACTTAATGTAGCCCATTTATGGCGCTGGAGGTTTAATTTCAACTACTGCCCAGGACTGCATAATTTTAAATTTATATTGCTTTGAAATGTATTCGCAACCGTACAGTGCACCGAGGCTGGCAGCGTGTGAAGAATTAAAAAGCCGGCATTGAAAGGTTAAAAACTGCTCCAACATTCCAATTTACCTTTAAATCTAACTCTTTGTGTGATTTATCTTCCTAACACTGTTATACTGCGCTATACCACGAGGTTCATTCTTTGGTCAGGTGGATATGTAGTGTGTATAGTTATACAGCGTATTAATCTTTAGTGTCAGTCAGAAACGGGAAGTATTTTAGAAGCTTGCTTTAAAAAGGTTGGTCTTTGTAACGATCGTTGAGCCTTTTGTTGCACTGCTTTTGGCTCCATTGCCACTTGTTGCACTAATTTGGTTGTCAGTCCACCATATTCTTTACAATTTCACACCTGGTTCGATTGACATGCCAACAGATGTAGACCCTTATCCCACACCGCGTCGCTGACGGACCCCCATTTCAAGAAATGTTTTTAATGTCGTCATGGTTCACTTGTTTGTTCCGGCCTTTTCTTGCTGTGTTGAATAATTAATGAGTTACGCTCGAGATGGGCGCAGAAACGCGTGTAGGCCACGTTTTCGCCCGAACGTTATTTTTGTCAGAGGTTAAAAAAACGGATGTTCCGACAACTTCTAGTGACTTGTCGTTATACCAGAATCCATAGAAGTCTGGTTCACGAGTTTTGTCATTCGTAGTAACAGAGGGAGAGACGGAAGTGGTAGTTTTATTAGACGCTCTGCGGGATGCGAACGCTCTTGAAGCCCGTCTAGACTGTGTAGAAGTAGCGCCTCAACTCAAATAATACGGAGGCCACTTGGGTAATTTTGAAATTTATGGCGAGTTGCCCATCATTTTATGTAGTTAAGAGGGTAAGTATTTTCATTCGAACTAAACACATCATTAAGAATAATTAACAAATGTAATAACAAAATCAAAATATTATAATTACTAAAATTTAAACGTTGTTGCATTGTTATCTCTCAGGTGACGTATGCTGTATGTTACCATCCAGGGATAGCGGAACTTCACGACCGTCAAGGGTTCGTGACGAAACATTTTAAATTTAAAAATTCTTCGCAATTTACCCGATCCACATTTTTTAACTGAAACAATGCCTGTGAGATGATGTATATAGTGGACTAACGGGCCGCTTTTTTTTTTTTCAGACCGCTGGTCTGGAATGTTTGAAAAGAATGTATAAAACTGAATCCCAAACCGAAGCGTGTGCAGTGACGTCAGGCAGTACATGTAGTGGAACATTCCGTGTGTTTTAACTAGTGACAATGGTTTATATTGTCATTACAGCATGATACACAGATCACTGATACCATGGAACACTGCGTCGATGGGTTGCAGTTGGCGGCGACCTATGTACAGCTCGTTCTGCGGAGTGTAATTGTGATTGTGGTGAACAAAGATCAGCATACTGGCGACAAGCGGTGCGCGTCCCAGTAGCTGGTGTTGCTGTGTAGCATGCACTGCTTTCTAATTGAATGTTCTGTGTTGTCAGCCACATGGCAGAGCCGTCAGAGTGAACAGGCGCCATATAATGGATGGGTTCTAGAATGGCGTAGGTTCGGGTCCGAAAGGGGCTGTGTACGTATGTTGGCAGTGTAGACGTTTTCGTGTTATCTTGCTAGAGGGTTGTTTACGTAGTGTGGGGAATTTATACTGAAACAGCGACGTTGAGACTTATGACTCTACTTTATATTGTTGCTTGGTTCTTAATTGTGTATATTTCGTGTGGGTTATTACATCTCTTCCGTTTTTTAATATTGCATGAAGGCTTAATTTCACATTGTAAACAAACACGTTTAAATGTGTGGCTATAATAATGATAGCACCACATACCATCAAAACAACTTTTTTATTGTTATTATTAATAATTAGTCACGTCACTTCATAGAACCATATTTCGACCATAGTCATCCTCAGCCTAAACCAGTTATTAATGTAATTATGAAAGTGTAAACACCTGACAATGTATAGAACTATAAAACGTTACGTGTAGGTTTGGTAAGAGATTTCATTCCTACAAAATTTTTATAACGTAGACTGCCTTCATTGTTGTTTATGACTGAACTTGCACGGAGATTGTTACGTCTTAGAGTTACTGTTCTTTATGTGTTGTTTATTCTATTATAAATGTGAAATCTTCCAGGTGGTTGTGTTGACAGTGTGAATTACTGTTACTGTAGGCTAGTCCAAGACAACGCGGCGGGGAGTCCACACATCAAAATTACCTAGTCACAAGTTTAAACCCCCATCCGTTAAATGCAGCTGTTAAAAGACTATTTGTTATTATATGTGCTGTTGCAAAAATACTGGTTATAAATGTATCAAAAATGCACAGTTAATATCATCAAAGTATGTATCACGACAGTGTTTCCTTTTGTAATTTACACTCCTACATGTTTCGACATTTTATGTCATCTTCATCATCAGGGAGTTACGTTAACTGCTCCTTGCTATGTTACACAAATTCTTAGATTGCAGCTGTTGAATTTCATAAAATTATTGTTATTAAAATTTAAAATATTATGTCTTGTTTACAATAAAATGAAATCCCTTCGACGTTACCATCTTTCTTGCAATCAGTGTGTGTTTGTAGCTGCATATACAGTCTCCTGTAGATGTTGTTACTGTGCTGGTCCGTTGCGTAAATTATTCAAGAAAACGCTGTTGTGATATATACTTTTATGATATTAATTGCCCATTTTGTTGGCTATCATAAAAAATATAAAAATGGTTATAAATTTTAGACTTTTATTTGGACCGTACTTTTCTAGACGTACAACATAGCGTTTCGGCTATCCGTGAGCCGGATATGGTTTATATCACTGTTTTGTATTGTTGTGAATGTGGTTCCTTAGGCATGGTTGGGATGGTTCAGCATTTCATGTGTTTAACCCATCAACAATGCGTATGTTGTGAATGAACGGGTCAGTAATCATAGGACGCAAACGTATATGCGTTAAAGCGAGGTTGTTATCACTCGCAGCTGCACGTGAAGTCAACATACAAGGACGCTAACACATAACACGTATTAAAATATAGCCCTTAATTACAGGACCTTCCCCTAGGGGGAACTTTCGTCGCCATGGCAACTAATTTCGGCCTTTATACGCATAATATCTGGATCTGAAGTTATGATTTTACTGCGTGCATATCCTGCGATAGGAGCGATCGTGTTGGGTTAAGTGATTGTGGCTGTGAGGCCACTTCGTAAAATATTTAAGTGCAGTGCTTAATTAAGTGGATTTATAAACGGTCAGAAGTGTCCTTTCTTTGTGTTTCCGTTATGCCTCCAACTTCTGTTTTCTTTTGCAACTTAATTTGCTTTCTTAAGGAAAATCATGGGTAATATATGGAATCACTTAGTGTATGTGTATCCCTCCCATTTGTGCATTTGAACCAATTAAGCTATTTTCCCGAAACTTGATAGAACCCTTATTCTCTCTGAAGCCACTCCTACGTCATAGGACAGGCTACTGTTAATTTCCTAGAGTCTGTTATAATTACATAGCGGATGCGCGAATTATCAGGCGGGAACGACGCTAATGCCACTCGATGTGAGTACTTCCGGGCATGGAATCCCGCATCTTACGTATGACGTAGGCAGAATGCATACTTAAGTAATTAACACAAGTATCAAATAGAACAAAGTAGCAATAGTTGTAGTAAATCTGTGGAGCTAGAAACATAGGCGGTAAGACTTCTCCGTGGACTCTTTTTCATCTGTATTGTATTAATTAGTGTCTCATTCATTATATTTGCGTTTGTTCCTTTATTCCTCTATCATCTTGTATTTTTCTTCTTGTATTCTGACTCCCTTATTGTGTTCAGCCTATCTGCCAGCTATTTTACCTCTTAAACCCACATAATTCGTTGTATAGCCTGTTGCTGTTGGGATATTTGTTCGTCAGTATTTGACTTTTTTACACTAACAAGTATGAAATTCTTTATTTTGCGTCATTAAATCATGGACTCAGCCTCACGCCTTCTTGTCTCGTTAGTACATGACACTTCGTAAAAAGCAGTCAGTTTTGGAAGGGGATCGTTTTTACTGCCATGTGACGAGACGTGGTCGTAGGGGGTTAGTAGCTACAAGCATATGAAACGGCAATTAGAAAACTTTTGAACGTTACCACTGTTTTGTGGGAGGATGCTGTCTAACGCTTTGTGGTTTAATGTCTTTTGCCCGTAGTATAGCGATCCCTACGTTACGCTGTAGTGGAATGGGCTGTATAACCCGCAGGCGTTGTGCGGTTTGCAGTCACAAAATGACCCAGCTGAACACGCCAGCTTGTTGGTCGGTGTTGCGGAAAATCGCCAGGACGACAAGTTGTCAACTGCTTCTAGTTTATCAGCCCCAGCCCATCCGTCCCAAGAGCGAAAATGATTTTTCTGCCTTGCTGTGTTGGAACTGATTGGTTGTCTTCTGTCTTTGTTGAGTTCGAGATAACGCGTAGACAGTGAGGCAAAGTGCGAGGAAGGAGTAAACTAGATTTATTGATTACAGATTTGTTAAACTCCCGGATGATGAAATGTTGCGTGTGGCGCCGGTGTGGCCGGCCCTAAAGGTGGCTGAGGGCGCAGGGGAGTTACGCGTTGAACGTCGACAATAGAAAATTATTGAACTGTGTACGTGCCATTTTATGAGGCGGTGGTGTGCTTCGCTTTCTGGTGGATTCGATCGACTCGTTGCTGCTGTACGTAGCTTTGTGCGGCACTGTGGGCTGTGAAGGAAGATCGGCGCCACTTGTGAGATAATTTAAATCGTTGGCTTAACGAGGCATTTTCGTGATAGATGCTACGCATATTCTTTATCTCGGCTTCAGACCACGGTGTTTTATCGCATTAGCACACTCTGACTTCCTGTACTACGACCGGATGTGGCGATGCAGTTGTTATCCCGCGGGGTTTATGTCTCGGTTCAGGTCGGCTGTCATGACAGATGTTTCTCGGTTCGTCATAGTACGCCTACTTCCTTTGAGAGAATAGCATGAGCATGTCCTTTTTAGGCGCGTTCGCAAAATTACGAAAAGCGACTCTTCGTCGAGTCCGTCGGTCCGCATGGAACGACTAGGCTCCCACGGGACGGATTGCCATAAAATATGATGTTTGAGGATTATTAGGAAATCTGTCGAGAAAACTCAAGCTTCATTAAAATCCGACGAGAATATCGGGTACTTTATATGGCTACCTATGTGCATTTATGATAGTTTCTCGCTGAATTCTTCTTATAATGACAGATTTTTCGGACAAAAGTTGTAGAGGAAATCAAAACACACATATTGTGTTTATGGTTGCACCGTGCATTTTGTAGTTTATTTAAGTAACACACCAATAAATGCGCGCGCGCGCGCACACACACACACACACACACACACATATATATATATATATATATATATATTCTTTAATAATCTATAATATACATTAAAACTCTTAAAAGGCTCCTACATGTTTCGATCATACGATCATCCTCAGGAAGCTTACTCTGTTCCCTGCTAAAGTTACAGTTTAAACTGTAACTTTAGCAAGTAAGTAAGCAAGAAAGATCATATGAACGAAACATGTAGGAGCGTTTTAAGATTTTTTATGTAAATTTTAGATTATAAAAGACTATATATGCGCATTTATTGGTGTGTTACTTAAATACAGGTATTATGATTCTTTTTTTATTAAACAAATTGGCACTTAATTACAGTAACACCCAGTCTTAAGACTAACAAGCTATTTTACTTTGCCTTAATTTGCTAAATGAGTATTAACTTGAGATGTCGCCCAGCGGTTCTACCTGTTCAGTTCTGTTTGCTAACGCACCGTCTTCTCCTTTGTTGGCGGTGATTACTGCACTGATACTGTGCCCTGTTTTTATCACACACTAATAGTGTTTATGGTGCACTTCATTGTACACCGGCTCATAAGGTTACATTATGATTAGTAACTTTCTCGAAAATCATGCCGTTTGTGAGATAATGTGGAAAATGTGGAAAAATATTGTAGAGACGGACAGGCCACAGATGGTAATGAGGCGCATGCGAATTGCATGCTGGATACCTAGGGCTACAAACACACAATCAGAATATGTAATACTTATTGCCTTTCCACTCCAACAGTGGTTGTCCGAAAGCGCCTGAGCGTTACGTTATATCCACATTACCGGCCTTGTTTTTCAGTTCCATTATTCGCAATGATCCACTCAAAGGTATGTACCCAGGTTATGAAAATGAGCGGCATCGTTAAATAAACTGAAACAGAAACCATTATTGTGGAGAAGAAACCGTCCTGGAGACTGTGAATGAGGTGAAGCATTCCGAACGTGGCTGTAAAATGGAAATACTCCGAATACTTATACCGTGTATCGAACCCCCATCCCCAGTGCGGACGTGCGGATGCAGTAGGGCACTGTACATCGTGTTTTATCACGTCCTATAATTGTATTGTTCTCCCCATTAATGCTGCTGTAGTTGTCCATTCTCAAAAAAGAGGAAAGATATACATTTGCTTCCTTAGTCAGGCTAATTTCTCTGCCACCTCATTTCAGCTTACCATAAAGAACAGGCGTCAGTTAATCTGCTGTCTAAAAATGCCACGTTCTTACGGGACTCGGAGACTGTAATCTGCATTATCACAAGACTCCAGTGTTTGGCCGTATCGAGAAAGATCCGGTACCCATTGTACCGGAGGCGGGTTGAGACTCCAGGCGTGTCTGAACGGGCACGGAGAATCTCGACTGTACTGGGATTCGGTCCCCGGACCGTGGAGTCGATAGCGAGTTGATTTACCTACTACGCTGTCCCGGCCGTACATCATTTATACCTTACGGGAAACGATGTATTTCAGCGTTAATTTGTTAATAAAATATTTGCGATGTACGGAGTGTAGTCTTGAAGAAACAAAAAATTAAATCTTATGTCATGTTTAAGAGTCGCGTTCGTAGGTTTTGTGCCCTATTCCAAAGTTAAATGTCACTTAAGTTGACAGTTAAGTTTAAAACACACTTCACAATTCAAATTTACGTTATTATAATTTAAAGTCGTATGTTCTGAAGTACAGAAAATTTTCTCACCGTTGTTGTAGGTATTTTTCTATAGCTCGTGTTGTTGTGTCTTTCTTGCTGTTCCGTGGTTTCTCAATTATATTGCTCGTCTACTTAGATAATTAGGAGCTTAGCCGTGTTGTTAGATTGTCTTGTGTTAGATAGATGGCTTTGAGCTTCGGATGTGTGAGGTTGTCTTATCATTATGTTGGACCCATGTGATAGTTCGCGGTGCGATTAACTTTGCGACAGTGTTTGTGTATGGCCTGTAGGTAATCAGCAAGTTTAATCAAGATATGCGGTGTTGCAAAGTGCATGTCCCTCAAATTGCGCAAGTATACCTTTCCACTCTTCTTTTATTCCCGCAATAAATATTGTTAGTATAATTGTTTCCCAAATCCTATTCTCGGCTTCGATTTCTTCTATTCTTAGCTCTTGTTTGGTAAAACAAATATACAGAACGTTCCGAGACATGATAGGTTATGCTTTGTCACTTTATAAACGTAAATAAAGCGTCAGAGGGAACAGGGCTAAGGCATTCATTTGTGTTGTTGCCTGACACGTTTATTGATCTTGTGTTGCGTCTCGAAGCTTTGCTAGAAGTGTTACAGAATTTTGAACTGTATTTTTATTAATAGAGTATTCCCCGACAGGACGAGTGAATGACGCGTAGCTGGCGCGCCATATCATTATAGGCCGTCACACATCTGTATTGCATGCATTCATACTGTACGTTATGTGTACCATTGACATATGAATTAAGTAAACACAATGGAGAATCCTTGTCTCTCGTTATTTAATTCGATTTATTGCGTTTTTATCTGGTACTGTAGGTGTATTGATATGAGAGATTAATTTTTTTTTTGCGTATCTTTCGTGGAATCTAAACTCAGCTTATGACGTTTGGCAGCAATGGCACAATTATCAGCACGGGGCATGCAAGAGAGGCAAAGTACATATGCACGTAATATTGAGGCGTGTTCGCGGGAACACTGTTGCCGTAAAAAAAAAAGCAATAAATATTGCATATTCTAAGTGTATGTAGCCTTGATTATCTCTGCATGCGCCGTATTATATTGTCATCTGTGCCCTTTCCGGCTCTTCCATATTTTCCCACTTTATTACATAAACGGCATCATATTCGGGAAAAGTTATTGAACATAAAATATGTATTTTGATTTTATGCGCAACTTTTGTGTGAAACATTTCTTATTCTAGGAAGTATTCGGCGAGATATTATCTTAAATGTACAAACGTCTTCATGTAAAGTACCTGTTGTTATTATCAGATATTAATGAAACTTGAAAATTTCGACAGGCTTTCTAAAAATCCTCATATCAGATTTCATCAAAATCCTTCCAGTGGGAACGTAGTAGTTTCGTGCGGACGGAAGGACGGACGTCAAGCTAATAGTCGCTTTTCGCAATTTTGCGAACGCCCTTAAAAATGAAACCTTAACATTCACTCTCGTCCGTATTTAGTGGCAAAGTTAATAATGTGTTGAATATACGTCAGTTCCATTACGTCTCATTGCCCTGTTCTTTTGTAAAGAGGGGAAATTTTAGTTAAGTTACGTCATTCCGCTGTTATGAAGGCCGTCGGATGTGCTTTGCACGCGTGCGGAAAAATGCTGCCCAGGCTAAGTTACAGACCTGAGAGTGGAGGACACCTCACTACCGCCGTGTCGCAAATTTTCCCTGGAGGATCTGGATTTGTAAACAGTAAACAGCTCATTGTGGTTGTAACTAAAGTTTAATTACTCCCGTTGTTCTGATACGGGCGGTGTAACTGATCCTTTGTTTATCCTCCGTTGTTATAAGCCGCTTAAAGCAGGACTTCCTTCGAAGGGACTTCAAAATACGCCCTTAAAATCCAGAATTCTCTCCTTTTTGGCTACCCTTTCGGCTACTTTGACTGAGGTTTCTCGTGATTTTTCTCAGTCCCAAACCGAATGCAGTGAATGTAATTCAGTAAAGACTTCAGAAGGTGACAGCTGCATCCGGTGTTTCGAATCATCCAGCGTTTCTGAGATCGGCGTTATCTCCCTCCATTATCATAATCCCTGATGACGCTGCTGAAGGGGTAGGAAGTCGGTCTCTGAAACGCAGGTTGATTTGTACCGCCTCACGTGGCTGTCAGCCCGAAAAGATTTTACTAAATTCTCTCGCCCAGAAAGCTGCAGGACAGCCTGTACATAAAAGTATCTTGAAATTGGTCAAGGTAGCTTTTCTTAAATCCGTTGTCTGCCATTCTTGCCATATTCCTAATCATTGGACGCCATATAACTTCTTAAGTCTGAGGTTTGTGAGTAACGGATTAGAAAGGTGCGGACTGAATGGATCACTTATTTATCTTAGTAATTAACCGACTTAATGCACAGTATTTGTGTTTTACAATAAGTTTTATTTCATGCCTCTACATGTTTCGAGCACCATGTGCTCATCATCAGGAGGTCAAAATTGTATTATACAACCTCTGGTATCATCACAGAGGCTGTATAATACAATTTTGACCTCCTGATGATGAGCACATGGTGCCCGAAACATGTAGAGGCATGAAATAAAACTTATTGTAAAACAAAATTGTTGTGCATCAAGTTGGTTAATTACTAAGATAAATATACCGAGATGCACGGTCAGCAAAACATCAAAATGAATGGATCACGTTATGGCGAGTTACGCAACCCGTAAGCACGTGGAGTGCTAGTGTGTACCAATGTTCACGTGCAAATTACTCGTAGTGTAGCATTTTGCTTTGTTCGTGATGATGACAATTTTCAGGTGCTGAGTCTGTACCACTCTTCACCATACGTCCGTGTTTATCTTGCAGCAGTGTGTCCGTGGACCGGGATAGCGCAGTCGGTTTAGCTGTGGGCTGGAGGTCCCGGGTTCGAATATCAGTGTGTGCGAGATATTCCACACCTGTCCATACCGGCCCTGGGGCCCATCCAGCTTCCACTACAATGGGTACCATGTCTCTTTCCTGGGGGTAAAGCGGCCTGGGTGTGGCGTTGAGCACCTACCCCCATTTACCGACGAAGTTAAAGAGTGCAATTTCTGCTGCCCTTATGGGCCTTCGTGGCCTATTCTAGGGTGAATTTTACTTTACATTAACAGTGTGTCCGTTTTGTCTGCAGTATTTGAGTACGGGAAACCCGACGGAATTCGTGGGTAGTGGTTTTGCTTATCTCTGAGTTGCGGTTGAAGCGATAAAACTGCTCTAACGATACAAATTTACTCGTATATAAAGATGTGATCAGCATTTCGACCTGCTTAAAATGTAACAAACATCGTGTTATTTAAAATAAATCGATGTAAAATGCACGATGTTATCAGTTTCATCCGACCCAGATTTGCCATTGAACTAGGCCACAACGGCTGTTGTTTCCTAGAAATGTAGGGACGTTACTAGCAATAACATATACCATTCACAGAACGTGTGTCTGTGTAAGAACAAACAGATTCCACATGCGATGTCTGCTTGCATGCGATTTGTTCCTCCCGGCGATACAGTATTCATTCCTTCAACAATATTGCTTCGTAGCCAATATGTGTCTCAGGAGGCAAACGGCCATTTATCGTACTTGGGGGTTAGTTTCTAGGAGTCTGCAACGGGCTTAACACCGGGCCTTAGTCTTCATAAAAAAAATAAATATATTTAAGCCTTCAAAGCCGAGTGGTTGCATTACATATCAACATGTTCAGCATTCAAAAATTCAGCGATCCGCTGACACTGTGCTATATGTGTTTGGTACTGATCTCAAAACAGTTACCATGTCCCTATACAACATTAACTGACCGTGTTTGTAACTCAGACGGAGTGTGTTTACTGCGCGGAGCGAACTGGAGGTTTAAGTGTAATTGAGGTTAAATTTTGTCTTTTGATGAGTAAGTGAAACTTATGAGTAGGTCCTGGTGAAATTTTGTGTATACACTGTTACTTCCGATATTTTCAGTGTCTTTGTGTGTGTTTTGTGTAAGAAAAATGTAAAAACGGCCACATCAGCCTTCTTAACACATCGGACTATCGATCGAAGCCTTTCTTTCTTGATTGATGACACGCTACGGTTTATAGTGCGAAAGAGATCTAAATCCAGCGTTGTATCGTTGCTTAGCAACCGTTAATTCCTAAAGCGTTAACGGATTATCGTGCTAGAAAACAGGTTAAAGAAAGTGTGAATGTGTGTGTGTGTGGGTGTGTGTATGTGTGTGTGTGTATGTGTGTGTGTGTGTGTGCGTGTGGGTGTGTGTGTGCGCGCGCATGTGTGTATGTCGGTGTGTGTGTGTGTGTGTGTGTG
>Ga0123352_10016396_pt1 | contig 11803 bp, 10 predicted proteins | sample TergutLab28metaG_FD_89700 | JGI IMG/M metagenome (GOLD analysis project Ga0123352, IMG submission 89700) | Labiotermes labralis P1 segment gut microbial communities from Petit-Saut dam, French Guiana - Lab288 P1 | ecosystem: Host-associated > Arthropoda: Insects > Digestive system > Gut ...
CATAATGTTGTGTAATGTTGCATAATGTTGTATAATGTTGCATAATGTTGTATAATGTTGCATAATGTTGTGTAATGTTGCATAATGTTGTATAATGTTGCATAATGTTGTATAATGTTGCATAATGTTGTGTAATGTTGCATAATGTTGTATAATGTTGCATAATGCAATATCCGTTCTTTAATCCTTTAAACGAGGGTCAGAAGGCGTATCCTCATATCGTGCAGGTATTTATGACCGATACTATCCTCATAATTGTCTGTTATAATAGACCAATGGTCAGTTTATTTCAGTCAGAAAACACAACTGTAAATGTATGCTAGATGATGGTATTTATTGGCAAAGTGAATAACTACATGTTTCGGCATAAAGCGGCCATCTTCAAGTTATCAAAATTATAATTTTGCTCAAAGAGTGTCATATATATGTCTATATTGCGTAGTTATGTTGATATCTTTGAGAAAAATTGTAATTGTGATAACCTGAAGATGGCCGCTTTAGGCCGAAACATGTAGTTATTTACTTTGACAATAAATACCATAATCTAGCATAAAATTATAGTTGTGTTTTCTGACTGAAATTAACTCACCATTAGTCTTTCAACACACAACGGGGATGACACACATCAGAATTGTCTCTTATAATATTTAATTGCACGACTCTTTGCATATATATACGTTGATTTCTTTACATTTTTCGGCCATGTCTAAACTCAAAAGTACAATTCGCCGAAATATTTAAAATTTCTGACTTAAGAACCTAATTTTATCTCAGTAATTATCCAACTTGATGCAAAATATTTTTGTTTTACAATAAGTTTATTTCATGCCTCAACATGTTTCGAGCACATGTGCTCATCATCGGGAGGTCAAAATTGCATTACACAGCCTCTGGTATCATCACACCTATAGGTGGCAGTCTCGTGCACGAGATGCACGGTCAGCAAAACGTCAAAATTTAAGAACCTAATGTCGCAAAGAATATATAAGGGTGTGCATAACCTAGCTACACGCCACATTTCATATTCCTAGACATAATCAAGAAATATTTTGTAATAATACTGTCTGGTCTTGTTATCTTGCATAAGTCTCAAGCGACTTTAAAGCAGAAAGTGATCACTACGTTCGGGTATGATTGATATTACTGTTGACAGTACTTAAGTTAAAGGTAGTAACCGAAGTAGGCAATCATGCATGAAGGTGTTCACGCAAAGTGAACGTTACTCTTTCCGATTTTAACCAAAGTTAAGTTCCCGTGAATGGTTTAAGGCAAACCCCAGATTAAAATTTCACGAAAATGCGTTCGCAGGAGATAGGGTATTGCATGCAGCCGGGGACGGACAGACGAACGGAAGGACAGACCGACGGAAGGGTGAAAGGACAGACGTACAGACAGAAGGAAGTACGGACAGACACGACGAAGCTCATAATTTTTTGGCACTTTTATGAAAATACGCTCATTTGTAAACGGAGAAAACTGGATGAAATTTTTGAAAAGTTAAAAATGTCTCGAGTAGTTAATCTAATAGCTACTCAAGTGGGACTCTATTCATAAAGTAATTATTTATTTATTTAGCTTTTTATTTTTTCTCAGTTACAACTGTCAAAGATATTCCCTCAGCTTCACACATATTCAAGTTAATAAAGTGTGATCGTCGTGGTGTAAGACAAAGAAATATATTAAATAAATTAATATTGCCGGGTCCTGAGGGTACGAAAGAGACGAGTTGTATATCGCATGGTCTTGTGAAGAGCTAAGTCTGAGGCAGCCACTTTTGCTTCCTCCCGTCCTGTTAGCCAGAAACTGCAACATTGAGTCTTTTTCCTTCCCAAACTTCGTGGAGGTTAGGGGGTTGTACTGATGCTTACAAACCTAAAGGATAGGAGCGACTGGAAAACCGATAACGAACTTCATCCAAACTTTCCGTATCTCTGTTCAAGTAGACAGGTATATTTTAGGAAAAGCCTCTAGATATAAAATGAAGTTAGCGCCTCTCTCTTCACGTTAACATAGTTTGAAAACTTTTATGGTTTCTTATAAGCTACAATGCGAATTACACGCGGTTAAAAAAGGGTTCATGCTGAAAGGTTGAGTATGAACATGGTGATTTAAACCAAGGGTACTAGAATAGCTCATGGAGACTATTATTATATTGCGTAGGTTTATTGTCCTACAGACATATTATTATAGATATTGAGATACTAAAGCAACAACAATTACGTCAGTGCCACTATAAAATTTGTTATAGATATTGTAATTATTAACATAAATTTTAGTATTGATATGTTCAGAAAGAACAGTCTCTTTCTGCCAAACGCTCTTCAAGTCATTTTGGAACTTTTTTTATCCATTAAGCCTCCTGATCATGGATTACGATTTACTAATTTTAATCATGTATAAATTTTTTATGTTTTTGTTTTAAATAAATAAATTCTATTTTTTTTTCCACTTTTGTTCTTGTCCTGATTTGCTGTTCTTGGCACCTTGTACTTGTGCTGTCCTTCTAACTGACCAGTTTCTTTGTGATTCAGCAAGTAAATAAATACAGAGTTAAATTGAATTAATATTGTATTACGAATGGAAAAAGAATATATTTATTAATAGTATAAACAACCAACTAGATGCAACAATAGCAATTTACCAATAAATTGCTATTGTTGCATCTAGTTGGTTGTTTATACTATTGTATCAGAGATGCACGGTCACACAAACATAAAATATATTTATTATTTAAGAAAGCATTTTATCTATCCAAACTATGTGGAACAAAACGTCAACAATCTTCCCCGTCGCCATATTTGTAATTGCCGATTTTCTAACACGGTTTGGAACACAATAAGTAGGTAAATATTCGCTCTTGTATCTCCATATGCAATTTCTCATCGACTGCGCCCTGGTTATTTAGTTATAGCCAACGAACCCACAGCCGAAAAACATAGCTGCGGGTTCGCTATGTTGCACGTCGGATTTTAAATTGAATTAACTGTGATGTAATTCAATTTTATAAAGATTTATTGTACTCTATCGTTTGAAGACAATCAAGCGTTTGCCTTTGGTGACCACTACAAGTTTTATAAAAAGAGTTTAGTGCTTAAAAATATAAATAAGTCAATACACACTAGGACACACGCACAAACAAACAACATTTTTCCGTAAACCTCATTTCATTATTAGGGAAATAAATTGGGATAAATATTTCATTGCTGTAAATAATTGTTTAATTTACCGGGAAATAAAATTCCTTATAATTGGCTCCATTATTGCACATGTTATTGGCTTACATAACTCACAGTATGCTTTTCCACAGTGAATTCACAAAACAATGACTTAAAATATTCAAAGAAATTATTTGTGAACTGACAGGGTATTAAATAAGATGTGACATGGAGGATATTTTTTAATTGTCCTTGTGACTGAGAAAGAATATTACAAGCCATTCAATATTTATGAAGAATATTAAATACATATAGATTTTAATATATTCCTATCCCACGTAACAAACCACAAAAGAGACTTCTTCTTGCAGTGTTAAAGTTAATAAAAGATGTTCTGGAAACGCGTTATGTTGCCGAATTACTCTTAAACTCTAGCCTCTAAGGCGCAGTTACAAACAACTAATAGCTATGTAGATTTGTTGCCGAAAACTTTACATTTTCTAGACTTTAATCGCTTACCGTCAACTTATTCGTAAATTGAAACAGAAAAATACGGTGTTATACGCCGACAGCATGCAGAAACCCGGATTCTTTGTAGAAGATTCAATTATCATTTAAAAAAAGAATCCGGCCCCACCTCATGTGCAACGGAAAAACAAGAAGAAGAAGAAGAAGAAGAAGAAATAAAATTTGAGGATGTCTACCGAATTTTTTGGTTGAGAACAGAGCTCAGTGGAATGCTGCTATGCACACGTTAATGAAACTTTGTACCCCATAGAAAGCATTAACTATGTGTCGAAATTTAACGACTTTACTCTTAAGAAGTACTCAGCATGGAGTACTTTATCAACTGGCTAATGGGTGGGGCTGCAGAATGGTTCACGTTACTACAACTAAATCCTACCTATTAGTTTCTAAATTTCAATCAAGTGTTGCAGCTGTGCATAACAGAGACCTTACAGGAATGGCTGCACACGTGTACAGTTTGTGTAGGTAGGGTATTTAATGGAAGTTGATTGTAGAAACAATGCAGCTTGCACTAAGCGCCTTGTAAAGTAACCTTAGGAGGCAACTTCGTGATAGGGGTGGGATTGCTGGGTGGAGGAACGTCTGGGAAAATTTAGGGGCCAGTGTCAGAGGTACGAAAGGGAAGAAGAAAATTGGGGACTGCGGGAGTAAATGTGTGAAGAGAGAAAGAGAGAATGGCGTGTCGTGCTTGTGCATCTGTGAGGAGGATATGTTGAGAGAAGGAGACAGCAGGGCTGTACAGAACATACACTATATAGGAAGTAATATAATATTATTGCATCTGCTGTGTTTGGGAGAGGAGGATGCCAGAATATATATATTACTGCAATATTCCAATTCGAAACAGTGGAGAGAAGAATTTGTAAGTAATAAATGTTTGAGTATGAAAGAGAATGTAGCCTGAAGTAAAGTAATAAACGTTGAAGATCAAATACAAATAAAGTAAAAGTATATAAAAATGTGTATTTGAAGTTAGATTACAGTGAGAAAAGAAAGTCAGCAAGACGTAGTCAAAATTGGATGCTGCCGTGGAATCGTGCGAGAAAATCGGAATATTAATGTACAGAGGAAGAAAAGATTGTAATGCCTGTGTAGTAGTAGTAGTAGAAATAGTTGGGTTGCAGTTGTAGTGTAGTAGTATTGATATTGATATATTGATATATTTTGTAACTGCAATTGGTTTGACACCCAGTGGCAGCAGTGCAGTACACATTTACGCACAAACAATACAAAGAACAACACAACTAACAACTTTGGTTTGAAGAATTTCTGAGATTGGAACAAAGATTGGTCAAACTAAGATTAACGATAAATTAACTGCGTAAAAATTGTCGCCTAATGGGAAGAGTGGGCCGTGCCCCGTCTTTGCGAATTATACTCCGGTATTTGCCTTAAAACTGAAGAAAAAGCACACTAAAACCTCAGTTAGGGTACTAATAGCAATAACAATAGTAGTAATAGTAGTATGAGCAAGAAATAATTAAGGTGCCTACTGTAGAGTATTATACACTGAAAGCTGTCGTGATAAATTGGCGGGATTTGTGTAAACGTGAAACAGAACTAAGTAAATCCACTAAAAACCTTATTATTTAAATAGAAAAAAATTCATCGATTTAGGCAATCTCCTTGGTAAAATATTTTTGATTCTCTTGACGATTGTTGACGTACTTTATCTCTCTGTAGTGTATTTGCTTCTGAAGAATTTACAGTTTTGCTGATTTTGCAATCTCTTTGAGGAATATGTCATACTTCTAATGGCTTGTAAGACACTCGTCCTAATTGTTCAATTAATTACGCTTCTTTTAGCTTAGGTAACAAGTTTATTGAAGTTACACTTATTTTGTTTTAGACAGTCTCTTTGACTTTATCACACTCCATTTTCCACATTTTTTGCTGTTGCTATAAAGCCAGTATTGTTGTAAAAACCCATGAATTAAAAAAATCTCTAGGTGTCACCTCCCCGTTTTAAATCAGATAGTAGAATAACAGATTTTTATAATAAACAAATTTCAAATACAAGAGTCTCCGTCAATTCAAATAATCTGTTTGTTTATATGAATGCAGGAGAAAACGGTAATACGCAGATAAAGAAGAACTGAAAATTTTTGTGATAACAGAAGGCACGAAGGTGAGTACTGGGTTCTTCTGACTCAAGATAAGGACCCGTAGCATTCTCCTGTGCACGAGTAGTAAACCTTTGGTCTTCTTCAAACACACACTGATTGTTTACTTAAACAGAACACATTTCACTTTATAAGAACAATTGACTCGCTGCAGAGAACTGCGGTTGTTTGAAAGGGACTTTTCACAGATATCTTTTTTTTAAAACTTAACAAGATATGAAATAAAAGTCATTAAAAATGTTTGTGTAGTAATAATGGAATAAATTATGAGGAAAATGTTAGTTGTTTAAGTAACCTTATGCAAATATGTGAAAGTTGTAAAGCAGAACCTACATACCAAATAATTGTATAAGAAGGTACTATACATTAAGAGAATTATTCAGTTTTGGAAACATCATTTCATTCCAAATAGTACAGAATACTATCATAATTTTAACAAAAATGTTTTCTTCGAAGGGTCAACAGCTCCTAGTGGGCCAGGACCTCTTCATTATAGAAGCTTCACGATCACACTCAGACACACCACACTCAGTAGGACTCCTGTAGGCGAGTGATAAACCCGATGTATAGATCTGTACCTGACAACACACAACACTAACAAGAGACATACATCCATGCCCCCGGTGGTATTCGACCTTCAATCCCAGCAAGCGAGCTGGGATCGACCGTGAATTGGTTAAGCCCCTAATGTACAGACATTCATGTAATTTGTTACGTACAAAAATATGTACGTGTATTGCAGTGGACGAAATAATTAGATGCTTTCCTTTAATTAATATTTTTAGATATTTTGAAGTTGAATTCAGTCCCGTACAAACGAAAACTTTTACCAAACTCGAAAGGTCTGAGCACAGATTTTGACGTTTAATTCCAAACTTTCCCAGCAAATGAATCAATAAAATATTCTCAGGCTTTAAGCTCTGTCTGTTGAGTGGCGATTAAACCAACATTTCCAAAATCATCTCTCTTCATTGCAGTATCATAATATCTCAGAAGTCCGTTCCGTGGACGAAAGTCGAAGGTAGTCAGTTCCCTGAAGACGAGGACGGAGATGGTTCTCGGAACGCTGTTTTACTTGTCACTCAACCACCTGATGCGACTCCTAGCCCGAGATAATTTTATTCAAATTGAGACTTTAAAATCCACCTTTTCCCGCACCAGATGTAACGGAGTAAAAGTAAATTCCGAAATAATATATTCTGAGAAAAAAAATATGTCCTTCATATTAGCTCTTTATAATTTAGAGAAGTATAAAAAGCTACCGGTTAAACGGGTGGAGATAGGTGTGGCCCTTAAAAGCATGTAAACCCCTGAAACTGAAACAGGGTTGGGGCTAGGAAGAGAGAGGAGGAGAGCTTGAGCTTTCTTCTTCCTCCTTCCCTCTCCCTTTCCTTCCGTTAGAGCACGGATGAATCCAGCATCTAGCCCTACCTCTTCTTCACACTGTATTTACGATGGTAAATACTCTTCCAGTGGACCAAAAACAAGCCCTCCCCCTGACACCCCTGAGATGATGTGGAAGTCAATGATACGTAAAAAGTGCATCCCTCCGTAAATTTTTTGTTCCATCTACTTCATTTCTTCTCGTTCTAGCGAGATAATAATCAACAGTTACAAGATATAACTCTTCCCGAACGAAGGTAATGTCGTTTATCAGCCTCCTAAAATATGTCTTTAATTTTTTACTTACATTTGTTTCAGATGCTTTTATTTTTTTTCCTTTTGTCATCCTTTATTTAAATTTTATAATTAATGTTTCTTAGTTCATTATAAGTTAATACAACTGTAACTGAAGGACCCAATTATTCATAGAAATTCCAGTGCCTAGGCACATAAATCTACAAATCGCATTTTTTATTCCGTGAAATAGAAATGTAACAAGAAGCTGGAGAAAACGGCGTATTAATGAGATTAATTATACGGACTCGTCGTTAAGTATTTTTCGGGTTATGGACGGAAAGAGGATGTAATGTTCGGAGCATGTGGCATGCAAGGGAGATGAGAAAAAAGTGCAGATTACTGGTTGTAAAAGCTAAAGGAAATAGACAGCTTGAAAAACCTAGGTAGAAATAGAAATATTATTAGAATTGATTTTAAATAAATAGGATGGTGTGATGTGGAATGGATTCACATATCTCAAGACATGGGCAACAAATAGTGTAAATGTGATAGTGAAGTTACGGTTTCCATAAAATATGGAATAGTTCTTGGTCAGCTGAGGAAATATTACGATTCTAAATGGCTGTCCTCTGTGGAGCTTCATAGTGCGTCAGTTTGTGATCAGTTAGCTAGCTAGTTAGTTATAAATAATACCAGTTAGGAAAGTGGCTTTTCTAATGCTTTCAATTTCATGTGCTTCCAAACTGACGCGATAAGGGTATTATCATAACTTTGAACTACAAATTATTTTCAGAATGAATTTTAGAATTAAATCATAATCATGGGTTGTTGTGTGCAGCATGTGTAATCCTGTTTGTGCAGCAATACTTTTCCCAAAATCTGGAATATTTTCATGATAATACATTTTACGATGTACTAATATGTTTCAACCTTCAACTTTCCAATATTAATACACGATTCGAAGTATACAATACATACAAAATACAGGAATTTGTGTGAAATACTTTTAATATGGCTCTACTTACGTCTTTTTTGTTGTGAAGTATATTAGAAAATACTTTTTATGGCACAACAGCACCTAGTGGGCCAGGGCCTCCTCTTTATCGAGGCTTCGCGATTACACTCAGACACACCACGCTCAGTAGTATGCTACTAGATTGGTGGTCAGCCGGACGCAGAGACATCTACCTGACAACACTCAAAAGAGAGGGACTTCCATGCCCCGACGTGATGGATACCCACAATCCCAGCAAGCGAGCGGCCAAAGACAAGCGCCTTAGACAGCACGGCTTTTGGGATTGGCCGAAAATAAATTAATTTTATTACATTTGATTCTTTAATATTATAATAATATACTGTGTTAGAAGAAAAGTGCTGACACATTTTTAGTATACTAATACTAAAAGTAATGATAGAGTTAAAGACAGGCTTTTGTCAAAATAGGTAATCAAAAGATTTGTAATTTCAGCACAAATAGTTAAACGTCCTATTTCTTTAATTTAGTGTCGTTCAGGTGGCCTCCAGCACAAGCAGTACATTTGTTTGTTGAGAACACACTGGTAGATTTTAAATTGCCTTTGATAGCGCTTTCTGCGGAAGAGTAGCATTCATTACCCAAATTCTCATCTTAATTTCTACAGTCTTTCATGGAGACATGGCTGGAAGTGGTGGTACATTTTCAATCTCGTTAACTGTTTTACTTTACCTCTGGAAAACCCGCCATTTATCCAGTCCAAATTATATTATTGCCGTTTTTTAGAGCTGTCAAAACTGTTTGAGTTGCAACAGTGATCAGCTCAGATTCACATTGCTTATGTAGAGATTTAGAGGTAAAACAAAAATCCAAACATCATAACGAAAAAGCAATGTCTAATAAAACCTCCTTTCATCTCTCAAGGGAGGTGAAAGGGCAAAGATTTGGCTAATGGTTTACAGTAGTCCATTTGACATGCACGAGTCTCCTTTTCATTCTGCCAATTTTTACCCGTTCTGGCTCTCCGCCTGTAGATATTCTCTTGGTTTCAGGAAACCTAAGTGTTTCCTTAGAAGAACTGACACACTCGTGTAAATGATTAAAAAAGTCTAGTAATTTAGTAAAATATTTTAATAGTTAATGCTTCTTTTTATTTAAAATCTCCAAAACGATTGCACAAGCTTTCATCTTATTGGTCGCCGTGGCAGTGGATGCTTTTGTTACTTCGGTGGTGTATTGCTATTAATCATTTTTTATGTGCATTTCTAATAACAAAATATATCACTTAAAAACATCAATTGCACTTTCAATGTCACTATTATCCTGCTTACGTAATGTGAGTTTCAAATTATTAAACGTTTAATTGTAACTCCCCAAATCGGACTGACCCAAATTTCGACTTCACCTTACTGAGTCGAAACGGCTTCTCCTTGTTGGCGTGAGTACGCGGTATCTAGTAACCAGTTCAAATTTCTTCTAACTACCTTAATTATCTCAGGATCCCCAGTTGGCTAACTGCTAATTTTCCTATTTTCTATTCGGTCTGAAAAGTTAAAATTTTGAATTCTGTCTCGTCATTTGTTACTAATGACTTAATATTTGCACCCCGTTCTGTAACTTGTATGAATCCTAAATTAGTTTTCTACCGGTTTTTCTTAATGTATAAGTATGCATAATATCTATATTCCCACGCAAGGTTTAGGTGGTCCAAATACTGTCAAGTTTTTTAAATTCCGACTACTCAAGGATTTACGAAAACCTTTAATTTGGACATTGGCAAACTGCTAAAACTACCAAGTCTCTCTTGTTACCCGCTAGGCGCCTAATCTCTCTACTTTTAAATATCGCAGTCTCCCTTCAGGTACAGTGCCCTAACACTGCTCTCTCACTGGTCAGATGTCTTAATCATCTTCCAGTAACTCACTTGCCTAATGCGTCAATATGATGAATTTTTCTCACCACGTCTACCTATTAAAACAGATGTCGATGCCACTATAATTAATTTCCTTGCAACGGTTGTGCACATAACATTGTAGTGAGGTGTAACGTCCTTCACCGTCATCGGGCCTCTTATCCTCGACGCCGAAGAACACTAAACACTAAGAGTAAAAGGTAAAGTTAAAGTGTTCTCGTTACAGACCCGGTTTGGCCCAGATGGTGGGTAGAGGTATAGCTCTACTCTTCCATGACCGCGGCACTAGAAGAGGGTGAGTGGTCAGCAGCACGCCTCGGCAGCACTTAATTCCTGGAAAAATTCGGTATCCATTTTGCAGGAGGCTGGGTGGGCCCCAGGGCCGGGCTGGATGTGTGGAAAATTTCGTCCCCACCGGGATTCGATTCCGGACCGTCCAGCCCGTAGTCAGTCGCTATATCGACTGAGCTACCCGGGCGAAAAACAATAACAGTAAAAGCCAAAATTTATTAAGATATGCCAGAGAACTGTTCACTGTTAAATCGCGCTTTTTATATATGTAAAATTTATGGTTCCAGCAAAAAGTACGCGACATCTCACAGAATCATGACAATGTTAGGAAACATTTTTCCACTACCAGTGTTTTCTAGATTCGGACACTTTTTGGACACCACGAACTACAGACCTGCCGGCCGTTGACACGGTGATGTCCAGTGTTTTCCGGATAACGACCAGCAAAACTTGAGGAACTGAAGACAAGATTTCGGAAATACATTGCGTTTATTTCACAGGCAAAGTTACAGAAACCAATGCCGGACCTACTTTCTTTTTAAACATAGGTGCTGCTTGAGATGAAGTTTAACTGACACATTCTTTTCAAGGTATAGGATATTTGTGTATTTTGGCCGCATTTAAAATCTTCATGAGTATTTGGATGTAATAATATCACTATCTGTGCCGGTACTTTATGTGTTATTGAGATATGAGTTGTGTTAACCCTCTTGTATCTCGTATAAATAACTCTACTTAGAAAAGTTATGTTTCTTATGGTGAGACGCTATAATGTTGCTATCATTCGGTGCAGAATCTTTTGTCTTCCAGTTTACTATCCAAAAATTTAAAGATCAAGATATATAGAATTATAATTTTGTCTGCTGTTTTGTATGGGTGTGAAACTTGGTCGCTGACATTGAGGGAGGAAAGGAAGCTGAGGGTGTTTGAGAAAATGGTGTTGAGGAGAATATTTGGACCTAGGACGGACGAGGTAACGGGGGAATGGAGGAGATTGCATAACGAGGAGCCAAATAACCTGTACTACTCACCCAATATTGTACGGGTGATAAAATCGAGAAGAAGGAGATGAGCTGGATATGTGGCGCGTATGGGTGAGGAGAGGGGGGTGTATAGGGTCTTGGTGGGGAAACCGGAGGGAAAGAGACCACTGGGGAGACCTAGGCGTAGATGGGTGGATAATATTAGGATGGATCTCCAG